>JGI20214J51088_10000041_pt1 | contig 78179 bp, 63 predicted proteins | sample WetSurMetagenome_FD_51088 | JGI IMG/M metagenome (IMG submission 51088) | reverse complement strand
TCCCAAAGCCACGAGCCGGATATTCCCGGGCTTGCCGATAGTGGGCGTAAATACCTATATTTTTCCATGAAGCCGTTCAGGTCGCAAATGGCGAGACCGGGGAAACGGAGACGTAAGTGAGCGCCTGGAAAGGCATGCTCTTTATATGCCCACTCGCTCACGAACAAAGAAAATTCCTTCAGAGTCAGAGGAGATATTTGCTCATGAAATCTGACATGCCAAAAAAGACCGTAGTGATTACCGACCTTGATAATACCCTTTATGACTGGGTCTATTTCTGGTATGAATCTTTTAATGCCATGTTGTCCAAGATAGAGGAAATCAGTGGTATCAAGCGGGCGTTACTAATTCCTGATATCAAAAAAGTGCACGCTTCACATAGCACATCAGAATATTCTTTCTTGATTCAAGAGATGAAAATCTTACAGGAAAAATACCGGGATCAGGATCTTTCCGTTATCTTTCAACCAGCGATAGATTTGTACCGCAAAAAGAGAGATGAGTCGCTAAAGTTGTTTGATGGTGTGTTGGAAACCTTAATTGAACTAAAGCGGAAAGGCTCGCTGATCGTTGGGTTCACTGAATCCCAAGAGTTTTACTCTACCTACAGAATCAAACGGCTTGGGCTTGATGGCCTTCTTGATATCGTTTACTTTCCCCCAGAATTAAGCCCACCCTCCGAAGAAGTCATATTGAAGGCCCGTACTGGTGAGCCGTCAAAATATTCTTTCGCGCGAACACAAAAAGCATATACGCCCATCTGTCAAACGAAGCCAAATCCAAGTCTTCTTCTTTCAATCGTATCTGATATAAAAGCAGATATCTCTGAAGTTGTCTATATAGGTGATAGCCTCACAAAAGATATTGCTATGGCCAAAATGGTAGGTGTATCAGATGTGTTCGCTCAATATGGTGTAGCCCACAGCCGGCCCGAATACCAGCTTCTTCGCGATGTGACACATTGGAAGGAAGATGCAGTGAAAAAGGAAAAGGAAACCAACGTGTCACACACCAACCCAACGTACACATTGGCAAAATCATTTAATGAGATACTTTCACTCTTCAGTTTTGAGCCGTTTATTTCCCGGAAAATGGTCGACTCTCACATTCAGAACATAGTTGAAGCATGGAAAAAAACGGTTGATGTTCAAATGCATTTTAATGACCTTGAGCTTCGAATACGCAATTTCGCAATTACCCTTTTAGGAGCTATTTTAGGCGTGGCAGCCCTCACATTGAAGGATAACCCATCGTTTATCATATATAGCTTAAATATCCCGGTCGCGTCCGTGGTGGCTTTTATAGCTTTTGTTTGTTGGAATGCGTTTTATTTCATGGATCGCTTTTGGTATCATAGGCTTCTTCGCGGCGCCGTCAAGCAAGGGCTGCTATTTGAGAAGCAAATTTGTGTAGCGATCCCTAATTTTAAGCTTACCAAGTCGATAGGCGATTCCAGCCCTTTTTCCGTAGGGAAAATAACTATTCATACAAACACTAAGATGGATGCGTTTTATGGGGCCATTTCTATTGCATTGTTAACGCTTTGTGCGTTGTTGTTTTTCAATCATTCCAAACCGGAACTGGTGAAAAATCCGGTTGAAGTTATTGCTAAAGATACAACATTTATCATTTCTGGCAGGGCCTTTCAGGCGTACTATTGTCCCAAGAACCAAGTTTGCGACAGCTTGTCTTCTCAAATCGCAATACTTAAAGATCGGTTGGCCAAAAGCATTGATTCAGTGCCTCCAGCTTCCCGGAATGCTCCGCAAAAGCCCAAAGAAAAATTAACAAGCATGCCGAGGCACAATTAAAACGTCGTAGTAGAGGTAATGAAGAAAGCAATAAAAGAAAAAACAAACACAATGATGCAAATGTGTGCGTACCGTGTTTCTCGAATTCCTGCAACAGCGTCATCGGATTGACACGATCCGCTTTGCCGTGCTCCATTCCGTATGTTTTTTTGTTGACCCCCCTAAAAAACTTCTCCACAGGATCACGGAAAACGTCTTTTCGTGCACAATACAAAGCACGGTAAGACATTGCCTTCCACATCCTACCGCGTCGTGTGACGGAAGAATACGCCGCGTCCCTCGAATATCGTACGATGTATTTTGAAACGAAAAGAAGGTCCCGCGCGTTGTAACGAAAACAGGCAACGCCGTTACTTCCGGAGTTTTTCCCGATGATTATCCATCTCACTCGCGAAGCCGCCGAAAAAGACAAGCAGGAAGTCATTTCTCGAATTCAGGCCGCCGGCCTCAAACACGAATTCCTCCATTCCTCGACCGGCATAACGCTCATCGGAGTGCTCGGCGACACCAGCGCCGTCGAGGAAGGGTATTTTCTCGAGCTGTCCGGCGTGGACAAGGTCATCCGCATCTCGCGGCCCTACAAGCTGGTCTCGCGTGAATTTTCGAGCGCATCGAAGGTGATAAGCGTGGGAGGGACGCAAATCGGCGGTGCGGCCCCGGTAATGATGGCGGGTCCCTGCGCGCTGGAAAACGAAGAGCAGGTCGAGACGATTGCGCGATACGTGGCCGGGCTCAACATTCCGTTCATGCGGGGAGGCGCCTACAAGCCGCGCACCTCGCCGTACGCGTTCCAGGGAATGGGGCTTTTAGGGCTCAGGCTTCTGGCTAAGATGCGCGACAAATACCGACTCGGGATAGTGACGGAAGCCACCGGTCTTCACCGGCACATCACGGCCGACGGCGCGCGGGAGGAAAAAACGGTGCTGGAAAACGTCATCGAATACGCGGACGTGATACAAGTAGGCGCGCGCAACATGAAGGCCTACGGTTTTCTCCAGGAGCTCGCCCTCTTGACGAAGGACAACAAGAAGCCCATCCTTCTCAAACGGGGCGAGTCGTCCACGATCAAGGATTTCCTCCTTGCCGCCGAATATCTCGTGGCAAACGGCAATCCCAACGTCATCCTCTGCCTGCGCGGCATCCGCACGTTCGAGGAGGAGAAGTTCCAGCGCTATACCGCCGACGTCGGAGCGATTCCGGTGCTCAAGAAGGAGTCCAACCTTCCCGTGTTGTTCGATCCTTCGCACGCGACCGGCTATCGCGCCAACGTGCGCAGTCTGAGCATGGCTGCCGTGGCCGCGGGCGCCGACGGGCTCATCATCGAAACGCACGGTGATCCCGCCCATGCCTTGTGCGACGGCGAGCAGTGCGTCACGAAAGAACAACTAGAGAAAATCAGGGATGACGCTGCAAGAATCTGGACCGTCGTACGTCCGTAAACGGGGGGCGTTTCGTCCCGATCCGGACTGATTGACAAGAGGCAAGGAGAATAATCCGTCGTGAGCATAGTCGCCGAATTCGCCGCAGCGCTTCACGGGGAGTTTCCCCCAAACAACCGCCGGACGCTTACCCCGGCGCCGTATCCTTCCCATACCGAACGCCTCCCCGAAATACGCGTGGTTATCTTTGACGTGTACGGAACGCTTTTCAACTATTGGCGCCCCGAATTCGCTACCGAAGCCGGCAAGCAGGCCGCGCTGCTCACGGCCTTTAAAAAAACGATTTCCCGTTTCGGCATGGGGGAGTACCTCCTCCGGATGAACTCCGGCGAACCGGCCGAAAAGACGCTCGGCGATTTGTATCACGGGCTCATCACCCTCAAACACGAGATTGCGGAAAAAAAGAACATCGAATTTCCAGAGGTCAAAATAGAGAGCGTCTGGGAAGCGATTGTGCTGATGCTCAAGCGCCGCGGATATGATCCGTCGCGCTTCAATCTCGGCGATTCGGCGGATTTCGTCAGGTGCGTCGCCTATCACTACAATTTTTTTTCCTTCTCCCGCGGGCTGTACCAGGGCGTGTATGAAACGCTTTTAGAACTCCAGTCGAAAAACATCAGGCTCGGGCTCGTGTCCAACGCCCAGTTCTACACGCCGATAGATTTGTCCCTGTACCTGCGCGACCAGAGCGGCGGAGCGTGCGACGACCTTGTCCGGATTTTCGATCCGAATCTCATCTTTTTTTCGTTCGAATACGGAGTGTCCAAACCCCACCCGCTCCTGTTCCGGAAGCTGTTCGACGCGTTGTACGAATACCATGTTCTGCCCTCGCAGACGCTGTTTGTCGGAAACGATCTCGCCGCCGACATAGGGCCGGCGCGACAAGCGGGAATGAAAACCGCGTTTTTCGCCGGCGACGACAAGAGCGCGTTTATCCGCGGCGAAGCGGAACGGATTGTCCCCGACATCACCTTCGTATCGTGGGATGAACTGCCGCGCCGTATTTCATTCTTCTCGGGAGCGGCGGAAGTGCCGGAGAAAGGATAGGCTCGATGAAGCGAACGATTGTGGCGGCGCTCTCGGTCGCGTGCGCAATCACCCTGGCCGACGCCGGGCAGGCGTCGGTGAATTTTTTTGCCGATTCGGTGGGCGGAATAGACGCTTTGCCCGCCGCGCTTCTCAAGGGCGCCCAGGAAGCCTACGACGTCAACATGAAGGGGCTCGACGCGCTGGACAGGGGAGAACTCGACAGCGCGGCTTCGCTCTTTTCAAAGGCCTGGTCGCTCGTGCCGAATTACACCGACGCCAGGAACAACATCGGCGTGGTGCATTTCCGCAAGGGAAACATGAGGCAGGCGCTCGAAATATGGCGCTCCATAATCGAGAGCGACCCGCAATACGCGGTGGCCTATTACAACATGGGGGTCGTCGACTATTACGAAAAAGAGTATCAGGCGTGCGTTCCCCTCCTCAGAAAAGCCATAGGCATCAACAAGAGATTCGTGGAGGCATATATGATGCTCGGACGCGCCGAACTCGCGCTCGACAGGAAAAACGACGCGGTGGCGCATTTCCGCGAGGCGCAGAAGGTCGCGCCCGACCGCGCCGATGCCTGGCAGTATCTCGCCTACGGTTTGTTTCAAAACCGAGACACTTCCGGCGCGATTGCGGTGCTCGCGAAACACCAGGACGACGCCGAATCGCTCAAAATGCTTGGCCAGATGGAATCCTTCAGAAAAAACTACAAGGCGGCGTCGGGCTACTTCGCCGCGGCCGTTTCACGCGGCGGCGACCCCGAGGACCTCGTCGCTCTCGCCTCCTTGCAGATAGACGGGCACGACTGCAAGGACGCGCTTTCGACGCTCAAGTCGTACGCCGCCAAGGTGTCGGTACAGTCGGCGGACGCCTACCTGTATGCCGGTATCGCGTATAAGGACTGCGGCGATATGGCGGGAGCGCGCGCCTCTTTTGAAAAAGGTCTCGCCAAATATCCCGCCGACGCGGTACTCAGGTATAACCTCGGCCAGATGTACTTCCATCTGAAAATGTTCGATCAGGCCGAGGCGATGTGGAACACGGTGAGCGATTCGCTCAACGATCCGTCGCTGTATTACCTGCGCGCGCTCAACGCCCGCAGGAAGGGCAATCTCGCGCTCGCCGAGAATTACATACGAAGCGCGCTCCGGCGCGACGAGCGGCCCGAATATCTCGACCTACTCGGCGTCCTGCTGTACGCCAAGGGCGACAAGGATGGCGCGGCCGGGAATTTCAAACAAGCCCTCAGGCTCGATCCGGAGTTCCGTTCGGCCCAGCTCAACCTTGCCCTTTTGTCGCAGTCGAAAGACGAGCTTGAAAAATCGGCGCTCGAACTGGAGAAAGACCGCGCCGAGTGCAGGAGCAAGTGCCAAGACCTCGCGCTTCGCCTTTCCATCGTGTATTACCACATGGGACAACCGGACAAGGCGGCGCGCGTGCTCGAATCGCTTCCCGACGGCGAGAAAAACGACCGCATATTCCGCCACCTCGCCCTGTTTTACCGCGACCTTCACGAGTGGGACAGTGCGATACGCACCCTCGAAAAGGCGAAAACGTTTTTCGTACTGGATCAGCAGGCCGAGTACGAGCTTGCCGAGGACTACCTCTTAGCCGGCGACAACCGCAAGGCAATCGACGCTTTCAACGAATTGCTTGGAAAGTGGGACGAGAATCCGTGGCGGATATACTACCAGATAGGGTACGCGTACATGGAGATGAAGGAGTTTACGAAGGCGAAGACCGCCTTGTCGCAAAGCCTCAGGAAAAAACCGGACAACCTTGCCGCGCAGGGCGTCATGGCCTACATCCTTAACGCCGAAGGCGACGCGGCGCAGGCGAGGACGATCTGGGAAAAAACGCTCAAGGAAGACCCTTCCAACGCAACCTTGCTTATCAATATGGGGCTTTCGTTTGAAAAGGACGGAAAATACGAAGAGGCGCTCGGGTACTACGAGAAGGCGCAGCTCGTCAAGCGCGACGATAACGCGATTCAGATCAACATCGGCAACGCGTACGGCGGCATGGATAAAAACCGCGAGGCCGTGAAGGCATATACGGCCGCGCTCAATTCCTCTAAACGTAACCTTGCCGCCTACGATCTCTTTCTCGTGAGCAGGAAAACGGACGATCAGGCGGTCGCCTCGTCGATGCTTTCTATCCTCGCGTCCGAGTTCCCGTCCTCGCCCTATACGTTGCGGGCGCAGGCCGACATGAGCCTGTGGAAAAAAGACACTTCCGCGGCGCTCGCTAAGCTCGAATCGCTCGCCGAGAAAGATCCGGGCGACTACGTGGCTCTCGCGAAAATTTATGGAAGCAGGAAGCTCTTCGACAAGTCGAACGCCTGCCTGGCAAAGCTTCCCTCCGAACCGTTCTGGGAGAAGGCCAAGAACGCGGTGATGGCGCAGAACGACTTTTTGGCGGGAAACTTCGGCCGGGCGCTTGCCGAGATGAAAGTTCTGGGCGATTCCGGCTTTGCCGCCCTGTACAACATGGCGGTCGCGGCCTATAACGCGAAGCAGTACGTCGACGTGATTGCCTTGGGAGAGAAAATCGTGTCGAAGGCAAAGGGCGAGGACCGCGCCGACGTATGCAGGCTCGTGGGCAACGCGGCGATGGGCTTGAAGCAGTGGAAAAAGGCGCAGGAATGGTACCAGCAGCTCGAGGACATCAAACGGTCCGATCCGCTCGTTCGGTACAACCTTGCCGTCATCAGTTACAATCTTGGGAGCATAGAGGAATCCTGGAGCTATTACCAGAAGGCCCGGGAGCTCGATCCGGGCCTCAAAAACGAAGACATCGAAAAACGCTACGCGCTGCTGCATTCCGACAAGGGGGCAATCCTCCAGATAATGGACTCGGTCGACTACTGGTACAACGCGGCGGTGTCGCTCCAGGACAGCGCCCGCGACAGCGCCGCCGAGCTTGACTATAAGAAGATACTGGAGAAAAACCCGGCCTATTATCGCGCATGGAACAATCTCGGCGCCATTTATTCGGCCAGGGGAGAACTCGACAGGGCCATAGAATGCTACCAGAAATCGATTGAAAAACAGCACGATCTTCCCGAGGCCTACGCCAACCTCGTCAACATCTACATCGAAACGAAGAACGTCAAGGAGGCGCAGCGCTGGATCATCAAGGGGCTGGGGCACAATCCCGACAGCGATATCCTCAAGGAACTCGACGTCAAGGTAAAACAACTGGCGAAGAAAAGGCCGTAGAACGGAGCACCGCCCGTGAAGTCCGCCACGAACCGCTACCGCCCTCCGCGCATTCGCTACGAACTCGACGGCTGGCGGAGGAAAAAAACGCAGGCCGATGCGCGGCCGCAGTTCGGGAAACAGGCGCTGGGATACGGCAGGCGCAAGAAGGGAAAAGCATGAACGTTTTCATGGTTTCATATATTTTAAATCACGGCGTTTCTCGTTGCGTTTGGAGGAAATGATGGATTTTATGGAGTCGGTTCTCATCGTCGGCGGCGGCGCCCGGGAGCACGCGATGCTCAAGGCCCTTCTTCGTTCCAACAGGCCGCTCTGCGTATACGCCTATCCGGGAAATCCGGGCATGCAGAACGACGGCTGCACCATCGTCGACGCGGGCGTCAAGGACTGGAACGATCTCGCCGCCTGGGCCGACAAGAACGGCATCGATCTCACCATCGTGGGCCCCGAGGTTCCGCTCGTCGAAGGCATCGTCGACATCTTCGGCAAAAAGGGTCGGGCCATTTTCGGCCCTGGCAAGAAGGCCGCGCAACTGGAGGGGAACAAATCCTACGCGAAAAAATTCATGAAGAAATACGGCATCCCCACCGCCGCGTTCTCGGCGTTCGACGACCGTGACGCCGCGGTCGCCTACGTAAAAAAGCACGGCGCGCCCATCGTGGTGAAGGCCAGCGGGCTTGCGGCGGGAAAAGGCGCGGTGGTGTGCGAGACCGAACAGGAGGCGATTGCCGCGATTTCGTCGATGATGGACGACAAGGCGTTCGGCGAAGCCGGCTCCACGGTCGTCATCGAGGAAAAAATGACGGGGGAGGAGGCGTCGGTCTTCGTCCTTTCCGACGGCAAGACGTTCAAGATCCTTCCCGTGTCGCAGGATCACAAGCGCATCGGCGACAACGACACGGGGCCCAACACCGGGGGCATGGGCGCATACGCCCCCTGTCCGCTCGTCGACGCGAAGATGCTATCGAGGATCAAGGAAGAGATAATCGTCCCGACGCTCGACGGAATGAAAAAAGAAGGGCGTCCGTACCGGGGGCTCTTGTACGTCGGAATAATGGTCACGCCCGACGGGCCAAAGGTGGTCGAATTCAACTGCCGCTTCGGAGACCCGGAAACCCAGGCCGTTCTTCCGCTCGTCGATTGCGACTGGTACGAAGCGTTCAAGGCGTGCGCGTCCGGCGAGTTGTCCTCGGTACACTGGCACGTCCGGCCGGAATACTGCGTTTCGGTGGTTCTCGCTTCAAAGGGTTATCCCGGCAAGTACGAAAAAGGGAAGGCCATCACGGGGATCGAAAAGGCCGAGGGGCATAAAAGCGACATCGACGTGTATCACGCCGGAACCGCTCTCAACAAGGATGGACGGTTCGTCACCAACGGCGGACGCGTGCTCACCGTGAGCGCCTGGGCCAAGAATTTTTCCGACGCGATAGCAACGGTGTACGAAGCCGTTGCCGCCATACATTTCGAAGGCAAGGCGTACCGTAAAGACATCGCGGCGAAGGGAATGGCGAGACTCAAAAAAGGAAAGAGCGCGGAACCCGCGTCCGCGTGCTAGCCCTCGTCGTTTGATAACGAAAAACGACTTTGCAAGGAGCCTTTATGTCCGGCATGAAAGTCGCGCTCGTCATGGGTTCCAAGTCCGACAAGGAAATCGCCGAAAAGGCCGAGGCGGTTCTCAAGGAATTCGGAGTGGACTTCGAAACATTCGTGCTCTCGGCGCACCGCAATCCCAATAAGATCAGAAAATTCGCGAAGGCCGCCGAAGAAAGCGGTTTCGGCGTGGTTGTCGCCATGGCGGGACTCGCCGCCCACCTTCCCGGAGTCCTGGCGAGCCTCACGGTGCTTCCCGTCATCGGCGTACCGGTCGAATCGGGGCCGCTGCGCGGCGAGGACGCGCTTCTGTCCATCGTGCAGATGCCGCCGGGCATTCCCGTGGCTACCGTCGGCATCGGAAACGCCAAAAACGCGGCGCTCCTGGCGGTTCAGATTCTGTCGGTGCACAACCTCAAGCTGCGGGAAAAGATGAAGGAATACCGCAGGCAATTCGGGGACGAACTTGACTGAACGTATCCCGCTGCGGCCCCTTCTCGCCGGCGGGGGCGGCGCAATTGACGGCATAGCCAGCAGGATAGAGGAGGGCGCGGTTTTTATCTATCCCACCGATACGATTTACGGAATCGGCGGGCGCGCCGACAGCGCCGAGGTTGAAGAACGAATTTTTTCGATTAAGGGGCGCAACAAAAGTTCACCGCTTATCCTCGTCGCGGCCCACATCGGCGCCTTTGAGTCCTTTCGCCTCACGTTCACGCGTACGGCGCGCGTGCTTGCCCAACGGTTCTGGCCGGGCAATCTTACCCTCATAGTATCCTCCGAAGGCTCCCAAAGCCCGCTGGGAATCAGGATTTCCGATCATCCGTTTATTACCGCCCTCTACGACCGTTTCAAGCTCCCGTTGTTTTCAACGAGCGCGAACAGGAGCGGCGACGCGTACGTCGACGACCCGGACGCGATTTACTCCGCGTTCCGCGGTACGGTGGATTTCATGATTGACGCAGGAGTCCTGCCGCAGTCGCCGCCCTCGACGATCGTGCGCGTCAACGACGACGATTCATTCGAAATTCTGCGGGAAGGCCCGGTGAGTGCGGATAGTATTTTCACCGCGACGCACAACCAAACGTAACCGTTACTTTGCCATGCCCAACAACATAGAAACACCGGCCGCATCCGGCAGGCGTCCGCGTCTGCTGCTCGTCAATCCCTTTGCCGAGATAAAGCAATTCACCTCGAACATCGGATTCGCAAAGATTATCGGCAAGAAGGCCGCGACGACCCCGCTTGCTCTGCCGCTGCTGGCCGCCCTGGCGCCGCAACATTGGGACGTACGGATCATCGACGAGGAACTGGAGCCGATACCGGCGGACATCGCCGCCGATCTCGTTGGTATCACGGCGCTCACCACCACCATAGACCGGGCCTACGAAATCGCGGATTTTTTTCGCGGCCGCGGCATAAAAGTGGTGATGGGGGGGCCGACCGTTACCTATAATTCCGAAGAAGCGCTTCTCCACGCCGACTGCGTGGTGGCGGGCGAGGCCGAATACGTCTGGAAGGACGTGCTCGACCATGCGGAACGCGGAGAATTGCGGCGGGTCTACCGCTCCTCTTCGCCCGCGGCCTACGCCTCGTCGCCGATACCCCGCTGGGACCTCATCGACGTCGAAAGCCTCGCCGCGTTGCCGGTTCAGGTATCGCGCGGGTGCCCATTTCGCTGCGACTTTTGCCTTGTGTCGCGGATGTTCGGCCAGACCATGCGCTACAGGAGCGTCGACGATGTCATCGCCGAGATCAAGTCTCTTCCGAAGAAAACACTGTTCTTCGTGGACGACAACCTCACCGCGAACAAAGCCTTCGCCCGCGAACTCATGAAGCGGCTGCAACCGCTCGGGGTACTCTGGATAGCGCAGGTGAGCATCGAAATCGCGGACTTTCCGGATTTGCTCGCCGATATGGCCGCGGCCGGCTGCATGCACGTTTTGGTGGGACTCGAATCCGTCAACGAGGCCAGTCTCGGCGAGGCGCACAAACGGCAGAACAACATCGCGCGCTATTCCAAGGCGGTGCGGACGATACACCGCGCGGGAATCCACGTGAACGCGTCGATGATTGTCGGGTTCGACAACGACACGGTTTCCGAATTCGACAAAATACGCGAATTTCTTCATGCCGCCGATCTATGGTATGTGAACCTCAACATCCTCGACGCGATTCCGGGGACGGTCCTTCACGGCCGCGTGGTGGCCGAAGGGCGCTGGTCCGACAGAAAGAACAAGTTTACCGGAGGGATGTTTCCCACCATCAGGTACAAGAACATGTCCCAGGTCGAGCTGTTCGACGCGCTCCTTCGCACGCTCCGCACCGTGTATTCATGGGACGACGTTCTGCCGAGGATAGAGCGGCTGTATTCGACCGGATGGTTCACCAGGCCGGAGCGCAACCGGGACATCAAGGCCGTGGACAAGGTACGGTTGACGTTCGGGATTGTCCGGAGGTTCCTCATCGAAGCGGAGCCTTCTAAACGCAAGGTGTTTCTCACGCTGTTCCGGCTCGTTCGCAAGCGGAAAGTCGCACCGGAAAAGATCGTGTTTTTCCTTCTTACCCTGGAAGGAATCCATAGACTGTTTGCGGAAATCGAATCCAAAATACCCGTGTGGCGCGAGACTATTGCGGCGCAGGACGGCCCGCCCGCCGGGAAAGGCGTTTTACCGGGCTCCAAATCTTGATACGCTTCATCGGATTCGTTATCATCGTCGCGTGAACATTCGGTCGTAAATATTTAACAGGAGGCGAGCGTGAAAATGGGCTTCTTATTCTCCGGCATATTCTGGGGCAGCGTGCTGATTCTACTCGGCATTTCGGTGATTATCCGTATCGTCTTCAACGTCCATGTCCCCTTGCTGCGCATCATGTTCGCGCTTGTGCTCATTTATCTCGGCATACGGGTGCTCGTTGGGGGGGCATGGTGCCGATGGGAAGGCAAAAACGGAACGGTGATGTTCAGCGACGTCAAAACCGAACTCGTCGGCGATTCCAGCGAATACAACATCATCTTTGGAAAAGGCGTGATCGGATTGAACGATTCTGCGCTTGCGGAAAAGGGAAAGAAGATTAAGGTAAATACCATATTCGGCGCGGGGGAACTGCGCGTCGATCCGTCGGTGCCCGCGATAATAAAAGTCACGGCCGCTTTCGGCGGGGCGCGGATGCCCGACGGCAATATGATCTCCTTCGGAGAGTACGTCTACAAGACGAAAGCGTTTTCCGATTCCGCCAAGGCAATCAGGGTGGATGCCGCCGTCGTGTTCGGGGGACTGGAAATCATCGAACGGTGAAACCGCTCCGTGGGCGGGGCACAAGGCTTTCCCGTGGATTACGCCGCATTACCGGCACAACCAGGGAAAGCCTTTTTCTTTCGTTTCCGACGGCTCTTATCTTTAGTAATCAAAAGGAATTATGGCGCAATCCGGTACCGGCAGCCCTTACCGGGGGTAAGAAAAAATCACTGGAAAAAGCCCCGGAACAAGGTGATATTTATCAATGAAAGGATTCAACGAAGAATGAGGTGAGTATTGTGGGTGTCAATCAATTACGATACGCGAGTCCCGCTTCATCCCGACCGACGAAGGTTTTAATATGCCCAATCTCTACGACTACGTAAATTACCGTTTGTACCTGCAGGATTTTCTCGCCGAGCATAAAAAAGACGCGGAGCCGGATTATTCCCATAAGATGATACTTGCCAAAATGGGGATTTCCTCCACAGGCTTTTTGTCCAATGTCATAGCCGGAAGGAAAAATCTCACTCCTATCCAGATCATCAAGCTGGTTAAAATCCTTCACATGAACAAGGCCGAATCCGCCTATTTCGAGGCCATGGTGTACTTTACCCAGGCGAAGCTCATCGACGAAAAAAACGAATACTTCAACCGGCTGGTCACCCTTCAGAAGGTGAATCTCAAGGTTCTTGACAAGAAGAAAATGTCGGTATTTTCCAAATGGTATTATGTCGTGGTGCGGGAACTGCTGTATTTTTACCGGTACAACGGAGGCGATCCGTCGGGCCTCGGCCACAAGGTTGAGCCTACAATCCGCCGTTCCGAGGCGATCCAGGCAATCCGCTATCTGGAAGAACTCGGGCTTATCACAAGGAACGCCGACGGGTATTACCGGCAGGTGGAAAACGCGGTCACCTCGGGCGACGAGGTAAAGTCCCTCCACCTCACCAACTTCCAGCTCGCCACCATGGAGCTTGCCAAACGGGCAATCCAGAAGATACCCGCGGCGGAGCGCGACGTTTCGGTGCTTACCATGACGTTGTCGCGGGACACCTTCCAAATGGTAAAATCGGAGTTGCAGCATATCCGGAAACGTATCGCGAAGATAGCCGTCGACGAAGACAAACCCGACAGAGTGTACCAGCTCAACATGCAGTTTTTCCCGGTCACGAAGAAACCGGAAGATTCGTCTTCCAATGCGTAGGACAATCCGCATATCCGCCGCGTTTGCCGGGCTTATGGCCTGCGCCGTGGCGGGGCCGTTTCTTTCTTCTTGCACTACCAATATCGCGGGCAGCGCCACCGAAGGCGGCAACGTGGAGGTCGCCGGATTGGTCATGGACGCGCAAGGGAACGGCGTCGCGGGGGCGCAGGTCGCCATCAGGCCCACCGATTTTCTCAAGGACACAAGCGGGAAACCCGCAGCCAGGAATCTCGCCGCGAACGCCGTCACCGACGGCGAGGGAAATTTCGTGCTGGATTCCCTTGACGCGGGTGATTATTGGATTACCGCGACCAGCGGGGAATCGCTGGCCGTTCTTCTCCGCGTGAGCCTCCAGCCTCACGACACCGTAATCGACACGGCGGTGCTTGCGCCCGCTTCAAGGATACGGGGTACGGTTATCGATCAGTACGGCGTCACAAGTTCGACGTACGTGAGAATATTCGGACTCGACAGGCTTGCAAAAGTCGACAGCGCCACCGGCGATTTCACCTTCAGCGCCATACCGGAAGGAAACTTCCGGCTCCAAATCGATGTATCGTCAACGTTGTATAAACCCGTCGATATTTCCAATGTCGCGTGCGCGGGCGGCCAAGACAAGAACATCGACACCATTACGATAGCTCCCTTTTACGGTGAAGACTATACCCAATGGCCGCATTCCGCCACGCTCAAGCTCAATACGACGTCCACCGGCGCCCAAGTAACCGGTACCGTCACCGGTTTTCCCGTGCTGGTGCGTCTGCGCTCGCCGTCATTCACGTTCGACCAGTGCCTGCCGGACGGCCGCGACCTCCGCTTTGCCAACGCAAGGGGAACACATCTGCCCTTCGAGATCGAACGGTTCGATCCCAACGCGCAGGTAGCGGACGTCTGGGTTCTCGTGGATACCGTCAAGGGCAACGACTCCACCATCATTTCGATGTACTGGGGCAATCCGAATGCGGTCATTCAATCGACCGCCGGGGCCGTTTTCGACACCGCGCTGGGATATTCCGCGGTATGGCATCTAAACGATCGCGCGCTCAACGACAGGCGCGACGCCACGCTTAATTTCCATAATGCCTCACCCGCCTCCGGGTCATACGAAGGCGACGAATGGACCTACGGCCTGATTGGGGGGTGCGACAGTCTCGACGATAACGACGACCATCTAACGGCGCCCGACATCAATCCCGGCCCCGCGGTTACCATAAGCATGTGGATAAACATGTACGAGTTTACCGCCTCCCTCAAGCAGTACTTTATCGGAAAAGCCGCGGCCGTCGCGGGCCGGCAGCCGCTGTATTCCCTCATGATGAACGAGAAGAACGAACTTGCCATGAACGTCACGGTCAATGGAAGGCCCGATTCGGTGAGCGGCGGTTCGCTTGCCGTCAATGGGTGGTATTTTGTCGCCGGAACGTTCGACGGCGCCGTGCTCAAGATATACGTCAACGGCGTCCTCGTGGACGGCAAGACGGTTGCCGGATCGATTGACACGAGCGGCACCCGTTTGTCCATCGGATATTTCGACAGGAATTCGCAGAAGCTGCACGGGAAAATCGACGAGGTGAGAATACTCAGGACGGCCCAGGGTTCCGACTGGATAAAGCTTTGCTACGAGAATCAGAGACCCAACGGTACGTTTGTCGCGGTTGGAAACTGACCCTTCGTTCCTTTTTAATCGACCCGCCGCCACAGTTTAAGAATTTCCACGCGGGTTTTACCGTCGTTGGCGGGTTCTTCCCCCGAGACTTTACAGGAAAATCCGAACGCCGGAACGTTGTGCTGGAACGGCTCCCACCATTGCCTGCGCGGATCGGCGATAAGGGCGAATCCCCCGTCTACGAGGGTGTCGCGAAGAAACCCAAGCACCGGCTCGATCCAGCGCTCCTCGTAGATGATGTCCGACGCGACGATACAGTCGAACACGCGCCCGAAACAGGAATGCCGCCAGTCGAAGCATGCCACGGGCGCATGCGTTGCGTTCGAATGCATGTTGTAACGCGAAAAAAGGCAGGCGTTAAAGGATATGTCGGTGGCGACGCAGCGGATGCCGTTGGCGGCGATAAGCGACGAAATCACGCCTATTCCGCCGCCGAGTTCGCAGACGAGTCCGGCGGAAGGCAGTATGTAGCGGCAGCGTGCCTCAAGGTACCGGTAGAGCCCGAACGACGCGGGCCATTGTTCGGCCCAATAGGGGAGCATTTTGTCCTTTTCGTACTCCTCGTCCGTGAGGGAGTCGAGTATCTTCTCCGGATCGGCGGGCCGGACGAAGCGCATGGGGCCCGAGGCGGACGGCATTGAAAAGGAGACGGATGGAACTGGAAGCATGGAATAAATTTACTACGTGACGATGCAATTCATGAAGACGCGGGCGCGGCGTCGTCACAATACTAACGGCTTCGGCTCGTCAACGCCAATAATTCGATAGGCTGTTTAATCCGGTCGAGAGCGTTGAACAACGTGCTGGACACGCGTTGGCCGAGGACAAAAGAGCTTGGTGGGCGACCTGCTCGATACGGCACGTTCGATCTCCCCGCCGTTTCCTACGCCTATTGCATGAAATTGGGCCAGGGGAAAAATTATTTTCACCGTCATGCGTCTCTCGACCTTCCTTACGTTCGCCCGCCCGAAATACTTGTGGAAAAACCGGTTCGGCTTCTGTACGGTGTGCGGGCATGCATCGATTTTTCTCCTCTCCGACGCGCCCGAGTTGATCCGCAACCACGCCATCTGCGTGCGATGCGGCAGCGTGTCGAGACACAGGCACGTGGCGAAATGCATCCTGGACTATTTTTCCCCTCTCGAAATAACCCGGCTGCGTGATTTTGGGGCACGCCCCCAACTGAGGGTTTTCGATTCGATATCCTTCGGTCCCATCGTCAAGAGGCTCGGCAGGCACGACAACATCGTGTGCTCCGAATTCTTCGACGGCGTGAAGCCGGGGGAATACAAGGGCGCAATCCTCTGCGAGGACTTCGAGAACCTTTCGTTCGCGGACGAGTCGTTCGACTTGGTGATATCGGAGGACGTGTTCGAGCACCTGAAAGACTATCCCAAAGGCTTCCGTGAAGTGTACCGGGTGCTCAGGAAAGGCGGGGCACATATTTTTTGTGTGCCGCTGTACATGGGGAAGAAGACACAGTCGCTGTTTACGCGAAAAAACGGGGAACTGGTGCCTGTCGGGGAGATAGAATATCACGGCGACTCTGTACGGGGCAGGATACCGGCGTACACGCATTTCGGCGATGACGTGATTGACGAGCTTAACTCAATGGGGTATGACGCCAAATTGATCGTGGCCTCTCGCGAGGATGAGAGGAAGTACGGGACGTTCAATTGCAGTACGATTGTGGCGCGAAAAGGATAGCGGCCACGCGCGTAGAAACGTGAGAGCAGGCCTCTGTTTATCGTCGTACGCAGGCCTTGCCGAGCGGCAGATCGAGCGAGAGGCCGACACGGAAGACGTTGATGGACGTGATCCACTCTTCGGAGGTGATGAGTTTCCCGTCTTCCGTATCATATAACCTTAAAATATAGCCGTAACGGATTTGCGGCCCGAGTTCGAGTCCGTTCTTGAAATGTACCCGGAAAGTCCCGCCCACCCCGACGATGGAGCCGATATCCGTCGACCGCCTGGCGTGATGCGCGCTATCCAACTGGAAGGAATTCACCGCGAGGCCTGCGTTGACAAGAGGTATAATCACCAGCGAACCGTTCGGCGTTATCACCCATCTGTATTGTGCCGAAACCCCCGCCTCAGTCATTATGAAGGCGCCGGGGGTGTTGCGCGGGTTCGTGGAAAAAAACGAGACGCCGAGATTGGGCCCCACCGAAAATCCCTTCGGCAGCGAGAACATGAAATCGGTGGAGACGCCGGTAACGCCGTGCCATAAGGATTGCCAGAAATTAGGAAAGTAACCGGGGCCTCCGAAAACATAGGGGTAATCGATTTCGAAGCCGAGATAATACCTTGGGGTGCGGCAACCATCCTTTCCGTCGGCCGGAGTCGATGCGGTGTCCTGCGTGGTCGCGGCGATACGACGAACGGTGTCTGCGTCGTCCGCGTCGGATACGGTGAGAACTCCCGCGTGCAGGTAAGACCGAAAGGACCAACATCGAAAAAACGGCGATTGTAATTGATGAGCGTGTCACGGCAGCGGTTGTCGCCTCATGCGATTGCCACGGCCGCGAACCTTTGCGCGCCGTGTATCATCCCACGTACTTGTTTTCCCCTTCCACTATCACGGCGAGGAACTTCTCCTGATCGTCGGTCTCCATGAGCCTGTTTCGTATTTCCTCGTACGACATGATTCGTGACAGTGAAGAAAGAAGCTGGGTGTACTCCGCCGAGGCGTTGGCCGGGGAGAGCATCATGAAAATCAGGTGAACCGGCTGCTCGTCGATGGCGTTGAATTCGATGCCCTTCACCGCGCGGCCGGCAATCATGTACACGCGGTCTATGCCTTCCACGCGGGCGTGGGGGATGGCGATGCCGTAGCCGATGCCCGTGGAGACTTCGGTCTCCCTGTCGAGGATTTTTCTCGCGATGAGGTCGTGATCCTTGATGTCGTACAGCGAGGACAGGTATTTCGCCATAAGGGTGAGCAGGGTGGTTTTGTCTGGCGCGTCAAGCGTGGTGAGAATCCCGTTTTTCTGGAGGATATCCTGTATTTTCACAATAATCTCCCGGCGTCGGCACCCGCGTCGCCCGGTGCGCCGGAGTGTTTTTTCTTGCGGAGTACCATGAGAAACCGTCCGGCCGCGTACACCACGAGGCCTCCCACCGCCACGCCCGACGCCGCGTTCCAGAGTCCCGGCGTCATGAATTTCGCCGCCATGCCGATTGCGCAGAACAGCGCCGCGAGCGCAACCACCGAGAACCCGGCAATCATCACATGATATCCGTAAAGCAGCAGGTATCCAATGGTCGAACGGATCATAGAATTCGCCTTTGACGACAAGAATGGTTACAACGCGGACGCGAAGGAAAGGGTATACCGGACGGATTGCAACGCACTCGCCGCGGTACGGGGCGACAGTGCCGTTGGAATGCTCATGGACGAAATTCCCCCGGAAGAAAAGATGCGCGTGTAAGGCAGGAATAATATAAATGATTACAGCCGCGACGGCTATTGTGCGTCGTTGCCTGTCGGCCGAATCAGGCGACGCCATGCGTCGGCTGAAATGTCGCGAAGGAGTCCAAAAGTCTTTCCCGCCGCTTCGGGTTTCGAAACAGTCACCCTGATCTCGAGTGTGTCCTTTTCGAAAAACGCGTCCGGCACGAAGCGAATCGACGAAGGGACGGGATTCACCTTCCGGGCGAGCGCGTTCCAGCGCTTGAGCGCGGCGTCGAAGCGGGGATATCGCAGGGAATAAAGGACGGCGCGGATTTTCCGGATTTTCTGGGGATCGTTTTGCGCGGCGTTTTTTCGCACCGCCGAGCACTCCGGAAATTCAAGGATGTCTCCGACCGCGATGCCCCGCATGGACGCGATTTCCGGAAGCCAATCGAGGAACTCGCGCTCGGTCTGCTGAGAAAGCTTTAAACCTTCGAAGAACCGGAGAAAGGCCCAACGGCCCTTGTCGTCGAGCAGGTTGAAGTCCCGTGCGTTTTGCGCGTGAATCAGCCCGTCACGCACGGCGCGTATAACGTCGTCGCAGCACGAAACGATGCTCCGGAGTTCGCGTTGTTCACCGTCTTGCAGGTGGAGCAACCGCGGGATGTCCCGCTCAAACCCGCGCTCGGCAAGCCATTTGAAAAACAGGATTTTCTCGGCTATGTCCAGCGACCTGTCCCGGTTGAGGAGGATACGCAGCAGGCCGGCCTGGTCCTCGGAAACAGGGGTGTTCACGACGTTGCACGGGCAATCGTCCCGCCCCTCGGCGAGCAGCCGTGCGCGGCGTTTGCATCCGTCCAGTATTACGAACCGGCCGTCTTGGGTCTTGGCAGCCATGATCGGATGGAAAAACGACGCCGCGGGCGGCGGCACGAAGGGCGCGTCCGCGGCGAACAGGGCGGGGGGAAGCTCAAGCCTCGCAAGCGGGAGCCTTTCGCAGCGCAGGGAGCCCGAAAGCCGCGCGCAATCGGCCTCAAGCCGAGAAAGTTTCCGCGATTCGGGAGTACCGTTCGTGGTCGGCATTGTTGCCTCTTTTTTTGCACCCATCGGCCAGGATACGCGCCTTTTTCACAAGTGTATTTTTCGCCGCGCCGGCCTGTTCGGCCGACAGTCGTCCCGACGCGAGAATGTCCAAGATGCTCTGCACGCGGAACCTGTCGAGCGCGGGCACCGAGGCTGATAGCTGATCCGGGTGTCCGCCGTAGCGGGTGAGCAGGTATTCGTCGATGAGCCCCACCCGGAGACGGCAGGTTATCCTGAGCCACAGGTCGTAGTCTTCACAGGCGGGAAACGACTCGTTGAACCCGCCCAATTCGCGGAACAGAGCGGCGTCGAGGACCACCGACGACGACGTAATCATGCACCGCGCGAGACTCTCTTCAAAAATATATCCGTCCTTTTTTTCATGCGTGACCGGCGCATTGACGCGCCTGCCCCGCCGTACCCAGATTTCTTGCGTCTGGGAAATGCGGTACGAAGGGTTATGTGCGTGCCACCGCATCTGCCGCTCCAGTTTCGTCGCGCGCCATTCATCATCGGAGTCCAGGAAGGCAAGCCAGGAACCCGTCGCCGCAGCGGCGCCGGCGTTGCGGGCCGCCGACACTCCCCGGCGGCGCGGGAAGCGGATGTACCGTACATCGTTGAGGAGCCCGCGGCTTCGCAGCGATTCTTCGGTGCCGTCGGTTGAGCCGTCGTCGACCACGATGCACTCCCGATCACGAATGGTCTGACCCAGCGCCGAGAGCAGGGCGCGTTCAAGCGGCACGGCGCGGTTGTAGGTCGGGATGACGATGGAAACGAGCGGCATGGACGGCGCTTCCATAAAAAAAACACATGGCGGCCGCGACCGCCATGTGGAGAAGACGTGGACGAACGGCGTTCGAGAGAGGTTTATCTCTTCTTTTTGCTCTTTCCCGAGAGGCTGATGATCCGGTATGTCTGCGAAACCGACAGATCGAACTTCTCCGCGATATCGGTGCCCGTCTTTCCGCTTTTGTACATGCCGAGTATCTTCTTGTTTCTTTCGGCGTTTTTCGCGATGAGAGAATCGATTTTATACTTGTTGCGCAGCTGGTGGATCGCCTGGCGGGTAACGCCGACCTTGTCGCCGATTGCCTGGTCGGTCCCCAGTTTTTTCTGAAGCGCGATAAGCTGCTGTTTGCTGAGTCTTGCCATGGTACGACTTCTCCTTTCTTAGGGTGGATAATGTAAATATACTACTGGTACAACGCAAGTCACATACTTTTGGACGAGTTCGCCGCGGCTCCGAATGGGAAATGTTTACATGTACGCATTCCGCGCCGCGCGTCACCGGGCGCCGATGGAAACGACGGTGTCGTGATCGAAGCATACGTACTGGCCGCCGTACAACCACTGCAACCGGCACGGCCGGGACGAATCGGCGACCGTGGAGGCGGGAGGCCCCCAGCTCACGGTCACCTGCTCCTTCGTCATGCCGCTTACGATGGAGTGCCGGTTGACTGCGCTCCACGTGAGGCTGTCCCATTTGTATAGCTGCGTCGGATCCGATTCGAAAATGGCGTCCCGCCACGGCGCTTCGGGAAGCACCTTGTCGGTCATCGCGTTCGTCCAGCTCACGGCGACGGGAATGAACCCCTTGTCCTTGGCCGTGGTCTCGACGCGGAGCCAGAGCGGCTTGGGCGGCAGGGGGGTGAGACCCCACGACACCGCGGTCACGGTGAGTTTTTCCTGGATTTTCACCGCGATTTTCCCGTAGGTGCCGGTGACTGAATCCCACGTGTCGATGAAGCCGCGTTTTGAGTATACGGACGTGCCCAGCCATTTTTTCGCGGCGATGTCGAGGTCGCCGTCGCACGCCAGCCCCTCTATGGCGCCCTTGTGCGTCTTTCCCCACACCGTGCGGCCCGTCTTCTGGTGCGTAAACGAAACAAGGTATTCGTCTCCGGACGGTTCCACCGACGCGACCGTGAGGGTGCCGCCGCCGAATTTGTCGCTTCTCGCGTGGCGCTTCGTGGTCTCCATAGAGGTGTCGATGGGGCCGGCGGCTGCGGCAAGGTTTTTCGACAGGTACAGTTCGTAGCCGAATTGGCGGAATAGCTTCTGTTTGGGAAGCACGTGGAACGCCAAATCCTTCCAGCGCGAAACGGGGATGAGGACCACCGAATCCCGCGCGTGCGCCGCGGCGGTGTCACGTTCGCTTTTGACGGGATTTTTCGCGTGGGCGAGAACGCCCGCGAAAACGCACGCGGCCGCGATTGCGACAAAGGCGAGGGTGCTGTTTCTAAAGATAGGCTTCATGAAGAGTGCCGCCGGCCGTTGTAGACGGAGCGTTCCCCCGGCCACGAGCCGCGGAAATTCCCTTTTGCACAGCGGGCGATGTGGTAAATTAACAATTGCGCAAAGCAAAGGGGAAGGATATTACATCTTTTTGCGGAAGTTGTATCAAATTCGCTTCGCGAGTCGCGTCGTGAGCCGTCGCAGGTCGGCCACGCCGAGGAACTGGAGCGCGGCCGCGGCCGCCCCGAGCGCCGGAAGGGCCGCGCAAGACGCGAGGAGTAGGTTCTGTACGAATGTATGCGTGCCGATGCGCGGGGCGAGCATGACCTTGACGCCGAAGGAAAGCGCCGCGACTCCCGCCGCTATCGCGGCGGTTTTGCAAAGGCTGACGATGGTATCGACGAATGAAGCACGAAACGAATGCCGTTTTTCCCACGTCCAGTACAGGACGAAAAACTGCGTCGTCATCGCAATCGACGAGGCCGCCGCGATTCCCATGGCGCCGAGCGCAGCGCTTAGCCATAGGTAGCAGGGGATGCTCGCCAGGGCGACCGCCGAGCTCACCACCATGGGAAAAATCATTTTTTGCTCGGCGTAGAAACTTCTCATCACGATGGTGCTCGCCGCGAAGGGGAATGCGCCCACGAGGTACACGGCGAGCACCGGCGCGGTGGCGGCCGTGGAGGACGCGTCGAACCTGCCGTGCTGGTACAGCACGGCGATTATCTGCGACGACAGCGGAATGAGCGCTCCGCAGCAGGGAATGAGGAACGCCCCTATTCTGCGGACGAGCCCGTTGAGGATGCCGTTCATTTCGGAGAAATTGCTTTCGGCGGCGAGCCTTGACAGGAACGGATACGATGCCACGCCCGCGGCCTGGCCGAACACGCCCACGAAGATCATCATGGTGCGGAGCGAATAGTTGATGCTCGAAAGCGCACCGCCCGAAAGGAACGATCCGAAGAACCGGAAGAAGACTTCGTTGGAAAACGTCATTCCAAGTCCCAGGATGAGGGGCAGGGTGAGCAGCACGTAGCGGTACAAATCCGGGTCCTTGAAATCCATCATGAAACGGTACCGCACGCCCACCGCCATGGCCCCGGGAATCTGCAATAGGATATTGCCGACGAACGCGCCGGCCAGCACGCCCCATGCGAAACCTTCCACGCCAATCATCGGGTAGAGAACGATGCCGCCGAGGATGATGCCCGCGTTATAGCAGAGCGGCAGAAGCGCGGGCAGGAAGAACCGGTTGTTGGCGTATTGGATTGCAAGAAGGAACGCACCCCAGTAGAACAGGAGTTGGGCGGGCATGATGATGCGCGTGAGACGCACCGTGAGATCGGTAGGCACCCCGTGACCAAGAATGCCGACGAACTGCCGCGTGAATACCATGCTCAGCGCGACGAGAACCGACAGCGCGACGGTGCCCGAGGTGAGGAGGTTGGAGAACACCCGCCACGATTTTTCGCGTTCGCCGCTGATGAGATATTTTTGGAAAATGGGGATGAAGGTTATCGAAAGGAAGCCGCCCGCGAGGAAGTGGTTGAGAATCTCGGGAATGATGAACGACGCCACGTAGGCATTCATCTCGGCCGACGTGCCGCAGTAGCCGGAAAGAACCTGCTCCCGCACAAGGCCCATGATCCTGCTGATGAGTACCGACGCCATCATGATGGCTGCGGCGATGGTGATTGACTTTTTGATGTCGGGCCGTTCGGCGTTTGAAAGGGGAGTTGACATTCGGTTATTGCCGCGCGGAAAAATGTGTGGAAGCTTCGTCGTATAAAATAACAGCCCCTTATGCGCGGCACAACCATTTTCTGCGGCGGCATGCCTTCGGGAAGCTGGAACATTGATAAAAAGGGAATGGTCGCGACGCACGGAGCAGGTTGCGCAATTTCACGTCGGAAAGGTAGTTTTATCAATCCTGCGGAAAGAGCGCGACATGCACGAAGAAATACTGGTATATCTGAGGAAAAACGGGCCGATGCCGTCGCTCGTCCTCGCGCGGGAATTCCTCAAGTTCAAAAACCCGGGAGAGAATCTCGCACACGTCGCGGTGACCGGCATCCTTTCCAGGGACGCGCGCTTCGTCCTCGGGGCGGACAACCTCTGGCGGGCTTCGGCCGCGGCCCCGGCGGCGGCCGCGTCGCGGCCGCTTTCGGAAATCCTATGGGCCGCGGTGTACTTCCTCGCGCTGCCGCAAAACCCTTCCGCCGCGGTTCACGCGTCGGCGTGGACCGTCGGCGATGCTCCGGAAATGCTGTGTGAGCGCTGGCTTGTCGACCCCGCGTCCCTTCCTTATGAAGAGCAGGAACTGCTCACCAGCGTGGGCGACGCGCCGTTTGCCGGTGAAACCGTCGGGGAAAAGGTCTCGGCGCTCGTTTCGGCGTGCGAAGGCAAAACGCCGCTGTTTCTCTCGTCGCGCCAGCAATCGCTATTCGCCCGGCTTGGCGCCGACGCCGGCCGCTTCCCTCCCGACAACGCCGTGCTCGTCGGGACGCTTTTTTCCTGCTGCGGCCAGCCCGCGCCCCGTCCCCTGACGCTTGAACAATGCGAAACCGCGCTGTTCGGCGCTCCGTCGACGGCCGGCTACGCCTACCGTCGGGGAGAGCGCTTGGCGTCGTGCTGCGCGCGGCTCCTCGATGAAATGCGGGAGAAAGGCATAGCGGGGTTCGCTGGCATCGAGGAGGCCGAACAGAAGGAACTATCGTCGTTCGACTTTTCGGGGAAGACGTTTTCGCGCGACGATGTCGCCGCGGCGCCCGCCGCGCCGGGCGTATACGGATTCAAGGCCCGCGACGGTTCGTATCTGTACATAGGCAAGGCAAAAAACCTGCGACGCAGGCTGGCGTCCTACTTCCGGCCTTCCGATGAATCGCCGGACAAGCTCGACCGTATCCGCGCCGAGGCGCACGGGCTCGTGACCTACCGGTGCGGCTCGGAACTGGAAAGCCTCGTCTACGAGTACCGCCTCATTCGCAAGCATTCGCCGGCGCTCAACAACCAGGTCGACATCGTGGAACGAAAGGGTGATTTCATACCGATTGACGACTGCGTGGTGCTGCTGCCGCACGCCGAGAAGGAAAAGGGAATGTCGGTATGGTTCCGCAGGAACCAGAAGATAAACCTGCGGCCGTTTTTCTCGGATTTCCGCGACGGCCGGGCCCTGGAGACCGAGCTCGAGTCGTTCTTCTTCGGCGGCGCGCTCCCGCCCAATCCCACCGATTTTCCCGAACAGGAAATCGCCACCCGATGGGTGAAGCGCCGCCGGGATGAGTTGTGCGTCGTACAGGTGAATCGTGCATCATCGGGGAGGGAGGTGTGCGGGATGATGAAGAGTTATTGGAAGGATTGCGATTCACGGTCTAAAGCTCGGAATAACGATTCAGGTTCAATTGGACTTGATTGATAGTTTGCCAAATCTGTCCAGTTTCCTTATATTATGAGACAGCCACATCCGGTCCGCCATCCCAAGGCAGGTGCAATAGGGGGGAGAGGAAGCGCACCCAAGCCGGAAAGAAGCGTGATCCATCCGCGGGTCGCGGTATTGTATCGCGGAAATTTCCAATCAACAGTTATTCGATTAACCGTAACAAAGGGAGGAGTTGCATGTCTATTAAACAATTAAATGTGATGCTGCTCGTTCTTCTCATGGCAAGCGTGGCGGTGCGCGCCGAACTTTATACCGGAGAAACCAGCAACCGCGTGAAGATAAACCTCGGTGAGACGCCGTGGAAATTCATACATTCCGATCCTCCTAACCTGGCCGCCGCCCAACCCACCTACAACGAAGGCACGGCGCGCGATGTCGGCATTCCCTATACATGGGCCGATACCGAATCGTTCCTCAACGCGGCTTCCGGCGGCGGCGATGGAGACATGGAGGGCGGGCCCTTTTGGTACAGGAAGCATTTCACCCTCGACAACAAGTACGCCGACAAAAAAATATTCGTGGAGTTCGAAGGTGTGCACGTAGGCGTCCAGGTGTACGTGAACGGAACGTTCATGCCCGGCAACAGCGCGTTCAATCCCCAGGCGACGCACGTGATCGGTTTTGTCGGCTTTGTCCTCGACATCACGAACCAGGTACATTTCGGGGGCACCGACAACGTCATCGCCGCGCGCGTCACCAAAAGCGGAGGCTTCTACCAGGATCCCGGGTTTTCGCTGGTGTTCCGTTTCGGCCAGGGCGATGCCGGGATTTTTAGGCCCGTATGGCTGCACATAACGGACAAGGTTCACGTCCCGCTTAACGTGTACTCCTGCGTCAACCAGTGGGGCACCTATGTGGCGACGCAGACCGTGGCCAGCGACGGCTCCTCCGCCACCATGGATATCAAGACCAACGTGCAGAACGAAGGCGCCGCCGCGGCGAGCGTCACGCTCACCACGAAAATCGTGAACGCCGACAACACCGTGGTATGGACGGGAGACGCGACGCAATCGATAAACGCCGGGGCGGCCTATGTGTTCGACCAGGCCGCCACGGTGAATAACCCGCACTTGTGGTATCCCAACAACAGCCCGTACGGCACGCCGTACATGCACAAGGTGTACCACATCCTCAAAGTCAACGGCGTCACGGTCGACGTTTTTCGGGACGACATCGGCATCCATGTGATTACCTGGGATCAGAATTTCCCGTACTTCAACGGCCACAAGCACTCGCTCTTCGGCGCCTCCGCGCGGTACGATTATCCCGCGCTCGGAACCGCGCTCCCGCCCGAGGTGGAATGGCGCGACGCCAGGTTGCTCGCCGATATAGGCGGCAGCCTGTGGCGGCCCGGCCATTCGTCGTGCAGTCCCGGCTTCGTCGAGGCCTGCGACAACGAGGGCGTCATGCTTATCCAGCCGAGCGGCGAGGGAGAAGGCGCGTTCAACGGCACGAGCACCGCAGCGACCGATTACCGGGGTGTCCTCAAGAGCGAGATACAGCGCGATGTAATCATCCGTGACAGGAACCACCCGTCGATTCTGGCGTGGGAAATAAGCAATGGAGGGATGGCGACGGCGTTCGCGCAATCGCTTCAGGCGCTCGCCGCCCAGTGGGATCCCATCAACACGCACGCCATCGCCGACCGTACTCCCAATCCCGCCAACGGCAAACTTTTGTCCTGCACGGTTGCGGGATGCGAAATAGGCGTGAAGCACCAGTATCCCAATAATCCGGCTTGGGGCGCGGAATACTGGAGCGATTACGGCAGGATGGCGCGGTTCGAATACGACTATGAATTGCCGTTCTGCGCCGACTACATGAACGACTGGGTAAAAAGCCGGGCCGCCAATTGCTTCGGAATCGCGCAGTGGTACATGGCCGAGACGCCGGGCGAGGACGGCATATCTCTTCCATACAAGAATGCCGCCACCTACCCCAAGTGCAGATCGTTCGAATGTTCCATGATGGATTTCAACCGCATTCCCAAGCTCCTGTACTACGGATACCAGGCGTGCTGGATACCGTTCGCCACCAAGCCGGTGGTCAAGCTCGGAAACCATTGGAACAGGTCGGGCACGGTGCGGGTCTACGGGTTCAGCAACTGTCCGCAGGTGCGTCTTTTGGTCAACGGTACCGCGGTTGGGACGAAAGCGCCCAACGGGATCGACGGCGTCGCGCCCAACAACGACCACAGCCAGACCACCACGCAATTGCCGTGCGAGTTCTGGTGGGACAACGTGACGTGGGCCTCGGGCACCCTTCTGGCGCAGGGACTTGACGGAAGCGGCGCCGTCGTCTGCGCGGATACGATAAAGACGGCCGGTACCCCGGATCATATCAGGCTCACGGTCGATCCGCATATTGTCAAGCCCAACGGAGAGGCCTTCACCTTCCGGGCGAACGGTACCGACGCCGCGCTCATCCTGGCCACGGTCGAGGACGCCAATAACGTCTGGTGTCCCACCGCGACGGGACTCATCACCTGGAGCGTGAGCAGTCTCGGCGCCTACAAGGGGGGCACCGACCAGTACGTGGACGCCACGAAAAACAAGTTCTGGCACGCGCCGGGCGACCACGAACTGCTCATCGAGGGCGGAAAATGCAAGGTCGCGGTACGAACCACGTTCACATCAGGAACCGTAACGGTCGGCGCCACGTCGCCCGGCCTCGCCGCCGGGTCGACCACGTTCACCGTGGGGCCGATAAGCGACCCGGTGACGTATATGAAACCTGTTCCGCTCGAACGTGCCCCGCTTATTCCCGGGATAAAAATCGGCGTGAGCGGCAAGACGATACGGTACCACCTGAGCGCTCCCGCGACCGTCGCGGTTGAAATTCTCGGGGCCAACGGCAGGGTGGTGCAGCGGATACCGGCCGCGCTTGAGACCGAAGGATGGCACCCGATAACGAGCGCGGTTCCGGGACGTACCACCGTCGCGGGCGTGTATTTCGCCCGGTTCTCCTTCAACGGCGCCGGGCAGGTGGTGAAGAGGATTCTGGTTTCGCAATAGCGTTGCCGTGGCGTGACGGGAAAAAGCAAAGGCGCCCCCCCCCGCGAGGGCGCCTTTCTTGTTGGCCCGGCGGCGTCGAATCACCGCGCCGTTCTGCCGAATGTTTGTCCCTTCCAGCCGAACTTTCCAAACACGCCGGCCGTTACGGAAGACAGCACTACGGGAAGCTGGAGCAGGGACGCGGGGGCAAGAAATTTCACGAGCGAAAATTCGCCAAACAGGCGCGCTCCCGGAATCATGAGCATTGCCTCGCCGAGCATTTTTAGCACCATCATTCCTCCGCATAGCCCAAAATAAAGCGGTTTCAAAAAACCCGCGCAAAACAGAAAAGCTACCGTCAGATAAAAGATGAATATTGAAGAAAGCAGGCCGACCTGCCCCATGTTGTAATACACGGTCTTGGAGCCCCATCGCTTCCGCTGCTCAAATACGCCGCGTATGGTGGGGGTGGGCAGCGTCGACACTTTTGCGGCAAGGTCGGTCATATAACGCACGCGCCATTTTCCGCCGCGCCAAATCCTCTGAAGGAGAATGTCGTCGTCGCCTGAAATCACCTTGCCGTGGCCTCCGTATCCTTGCGCGTCGTCGAATGCCCTTTTTCTGAAAGCAAAGTTGTTGGCGTTGGAGTTGAGCGGAAGGCCGGCGCCGATTGCCGCGGCGGCCACGACCCCGTGCGATAGGAAATCCACGGCCTGTAACCCGAAGAACAGCCTGTTCATTCCGGGAACATATTGATACGACGTGATGCCCTGGACAAGACCGGTTGTTTCGTCGAAGTACATATCGATGGTTCCCAGCCATGTCGGCGGGACGGCGCAATCCGCATCCGTGAAGACGATTATCTCGTTGACCGCCCGGGCTATTCCCTGCGCCACCGCGTGTTTCTTGGGAGACAGGCCTGGCGGGGTCGCGGGAACCGTCAGCACCGAAAGGTTTGCATGACGCTTGGCAATCGCGCGGGCAATTGCCGCCGTGGCGTCGGTAGAGCGGTCGTCGACGAGGATGACTTCGAAGCGGGAAGAAGCGATGGTTTGATTAAGCACCGACATGAGGCATTTCTCTATGTTTTTCTCCTCGTCGTGCGCCGCGATGACGATCGAGAAGGTAAGGTTATGCGGCGCCGTTGGAGAGGCTGATGATGAAAGGCGTCGCAGACCGGAAAAAAGAAAGAGGATGACGGCAAGATAGGCAAGCGAGAAGATGATGGATATCGTGATAATGGGGTGCATTTTGTGCGGCTCGAACAAACGCTTGTGGAAAGCCTGTAGCGTTTTCTTGATACGATGCCACGGCCTATGGCCGTGACATCGTATCGGTGACAAAGGATAAAATATGTCGGTGCGGTGAGAAACGGGGACGGTCTGCCCGGATCGCGTTATTCATCATCATGAAATGTTCAAAATTCCGTCCCTATGTGTCCCGCCGCCATGGTCACCGGAGTCACGTAGGCGATTCCCATTCCCGGTACGTCGAGTCTCGCGGCCTTCACCACGGCGTCGAATATCTTTTTCGTGAGAGTTTCCGGCGTGACGATGAGCACCGCCTCCTTTTCCGGCACGATGGCGAGGCCGAGTAGTCCGAGCTTCTCGCGCAACCCCATGCCCCGCGCGAAGTGGATGGTGGCGCCGCCCGCGCCAGCGTCGAGCGCGGCCTTCGCCACCTTGTCGGCCTTGCCGCGTTGGACCACGCAGGTTATGAGGTCGAGCCGTCCGCGTTCCCGCGGGGAATCGTTCTTCGAATCCGTCGCCGTCATCAGTCCGCTCCTTTGGTTACAACCGAAATTCCGGTGTCTGGTTTCGTTTCATATCGCCGCACGTAGAGCCCGAGCAGCAGGATGTTGAGTACCGGGTACGCCGAGGCGAGCGCCAGGATGCCGAACCCTTCGGCGAAACCCGTGGCGCGGCTCAGCGCGATTCCTATCGCTATCTTGAGCGGCACCGTGACCGGTCCCGTGGTCACCGCGCCGCCGTCCCAGGCTATGTTCACGTATTTTTCGTCGCTTATGAGCGTGAGGACGAACAGAAGAACATACGGGGGGATCAGCAGAAAAAGCAAATTGATTTTGCAGATTATCGATACCACTCCCAGTCCCGCGCCGATGCCCACGCCGATTGCCACGGCCTGGCCAAACAGCCATTTTTTAAACGCGCCCTGCGTCACATCCTCCACCTGCCTGCCGAGGATGTTGAACGCCGGCTCGGCCAGCGTCGCGCCGTAGCCGAGGATCGCCGCGAACGCGACGACGATTACCCTTCCCGCCGCCTCGGGATACAACGCCTGCGCGGGCGGATGGAAGGAGGACGGCAGCCGGTTGCCCACCTGGCTGCCGAGTTCGGCAAGCCCCGCCGACAGCCCGAAGTTGAAAAGGAACAATCCCGTTAGGGCGAAACAGACGCCCAGAAAAAGCTGCGGCCCGGGCACGCCCCGTTCCCCGAGCGCGAAGCGCAGGAACAACCACAAAAAAATGAAAATAGGCGCCACGGCCCGCAACGCTAGAAGTACCGAAGTCCATGCCGTCCCGCCCGAGGAGGCTTTCGCGGCCAAGGCAACCATGCGCGACGTGTCAAGGTGCACCGGACCCGCAAGGTATTCGAGAGCGAAGATGAGCAGGATGACCGCCGCTATGGGCACCACGGAGATGAGTCCCACCATGCCGAACCCCGCGAGGCCGGTGTCGGCCTTTCCGGTGGCGCGGCACACGCCGAACCCGAGCGACAACACGAGAGGACACAACACCGGTCCCACGATGACCGCCCCGGTGTCCCACGCCAGCCCCACGGCGCCGGCAAGCGCATGATTGGAGGCCGCCAGCAGGGTGAGCGCCATCGCCAGGCCGACGAGCGGCACGATGAGCGGCTTGAGGCTCCAACCGTAGAGGAACCGCAGCGTGCCGAGAAGAACGGCGACGCCGCTTCCCAGCGAAACGATGAGACTCAAAAGAAGTGGATTCTTGACGAGGAGGTAATAGAGAAGCGGCGCCCTGCGAGGGTCCACGCCCGCGCCCGCGATCTGAAGGCTTCCCAGCACGGGTTCACCGAACGCGGCGAGGTTCCCCAGCAAAAAGGCGAAGACGAGGAGGACGGCCATGTTGCTTTTCCCGGGAAGCATGTCGCCGATCGCCTCACCCAGCGGGGCGAGTCCGATGCGTACCCCCTCGAGGAAGAACGCGAGCCCGAGAATAACGAGCGCGACGCCGCCGGTGACCCATCCGATTTTCACGAGCCCGTAGCGCAAAATGAGCACCTGGAACAGGGCCAGGTACAGGCACACCGGCGCTACCGTGACAATCTGGTCGCGAATCCTGTGCCACGAATAGGGAAGCAGGATATGAAGCGCCTGGCCGAAGCTTATCTTGATTTTTGCGGGGGGCGAAGGGGGGGCTGACTTCACGGAGGTTCCTTGACTATTGCGATTACCATGAGGCACGGGCGAACTTTCATCATTGTATCATGGCGCGGCGTAAAACGCAACGGGACGGAACCGCGTTCGGCTTCCGTCCCGTCATCGCGGATGGGCAGGCTCAAAACAGCAGGAACACGCCGATGCTGAGTTCGGTGATGATTTTCGCGAGGTCGAGCGTGGTGTTGGTGGTAATGGCGCTCGCGTCCGTCGCGTTGTCTCCGTTATCCTTGACGTAGTGTATGTTCGGCGTGAGGTTGAAAATCTCGCTCGACAGCCGGAACCCCAGGTGTTTGGTGGGGACAAAATCGAAGCAGAACGGCACATGGATTGGAATATTGATGTCGATGTAGGTGTTGTGCGTTATCGAGGTGTCGCGCGACGGATCGGTATAGGCGTAGGTCGTGGTGGGACCCAGGCTCATGTTGTACCCCAGCGCGGGTCCCACAGCGAACCGGAAAAAGGAGCCGTGGACGAGATAGAACATGAATCCCATGTCGAACCCAAGGCGCGCTTCGGAAAAAGAATACTGCTTGAGCATGATCGTGCCCGAAGGCGATTCGTTCGGCGTATAGCTGCGCTTGTTCGTATTCAACGTATATACAATGGCCGGACGAAGTTCGAACAAATCCGACGTGCGTATGCCTATGTACGGCGCGAGCGTGAGGGTGGTCCTGGCGGTATGATCGGAGGTGTCTTCGGCGTAGTCGTTCCTAAACGCCGAATTGGTGTTCCAGTAGAAATCAAGCCCCAGGGAAACCCGCTCGCGCGAAGCCCTGCCGAATACCTGCGCGGGCGCCGCGACCTGTGCCTGCTGGGGAGCCTGCTCAACAGGTTTGGCTTGCACGACGGGATTCGACGTACTTGCCGCCGGGGAACCGGTTTCCGTTGCTTGCGCGGATGGCTGATCGGCGGCGAAAAGAATGGATTGGAAAGGATTTTAATGGTCATCCAAATCGACAACAAGACTGTAAGCCGAGACCAATAAGGCCGTCCCAACGTGGATGGCAAATGGGGCCAAGTAAGCAATATTATTAAAAAGGTCATCTGAAATCTCGTTCGTTGGAATTTCAATTGCGCCGCCGTTTGATGTTTTTAGATTTAGATTCCAAATTAATGGGGTTGGCGTCAGGCCCTGCTTCAATGCCGATTTTATTTCATCCGATATAGGCAAGGTTCCAATAACAATGTCCCTTTCAACTGATGAGCGGTTGTTCCTTAGAGTTTCCAAACGCCGAATAAGGCCGCGTGAGGCAAGCTCAACCAATCCATGCAAACCATACAAATAGTTCATAGCCAGCGGATAAAAGATTTTGATCTGTCGAAGTGATACTGTGGGATGTTCTTCATATTTGTGGAAGCACTCAACACTCATACCTCGCGGCCAGCGGAAACCTTCTCCCCACCCCGAAGGCCTTGGGCGTGACTTTCAATCCCGGCGCGGCCTGCCGTCTCTTGTATTCGCTTTTCTTGACGGCCGCGACCACCCATTCGACGGTCTTCCTTTCAAATCCTTTTGTCACGATCTCCGCCGCCGACAGTCCGTCCTCCACGAAAAGCTCGATTATCGGGTCGAGAATTTCGTATGGCGGCAGCGTGTCCTGGTCCTTCTGGTTCGGCCTCAATTCGGCGGACGGCGCTTTTCTAATGGAATTCTCGGGAATGATTTCTTTCTTTCGATTTATGAACTGCGCCATTTTGTAAACCATTGTCTTGGGCAAATCGGAAATCACCCCCAGGCCGCCGTTCATGTCGCCGTAGAGCGTGCAGTAGCCAACGGCGAGCTCGCTCTTGTTGCCGGTGGAAAGCAGGATATGGCCGAACTTGTTGGAAAGCGCCATGAGGATGGTGCCGCGCACGCGCGCCTGGATGTTTTCCTCCGCGAGATCGGGCGTCGTGCCCGCAAACACCGGCCCCATCTCCTTTGTAAACGCCGAGAACGCACCCTCGATGGGAATCTCGGAAAATTTGATTTCAAGGTTGCCGGCCAGGGCCTTCGAGTCCGAAATGCTGCCCTCGGACGAATAGCGCGAGGGCATGGTGACGCCCCAGACGTTCTCCGCGCCGAGAGCGTCCACGGCAAGCGCGCAGGTGACCGCGGAGTCTATGCCTCCCGACAGCCCCACGAGCGCCTTTGAGAATCCGCATTTGCGCAGGTAATCGGAAAGCCCGCACACGATGGCGTCGTGCGCGCTTTCTATGGTGTCGAGCCGCGGGGCGGGCAGCACGGGCCCCGGAGCCCCGGTATCGACGACGCACACGCATTCCTCGAACCCGGGGAGCATTGCCGTGAGGTTTCCGCGCGCGTCGACCGCCATGCTGTTGCCGTCGAAGATGAGCTCGTCGTTGCCGCCGGTCTGGTTCACGAATATGAAGGGCAGCGAGTGCTTTGCCGCGTGCGATTTCACCAGCCGGAAGCGCGTCGTTTCCTTGCCCATGAAAAAAGGCGACGCGGAAAGGTTGACGAGCACGGTCGCGCCTTTTTTCGCGAGATCGGCCACGGGATCGAAATCGTAGAGCTGGCGTTTCCACATGGCGGGATCGTTCCACGCGTCCTCGCACACCGTGATGCCGAGTTTCTCGCCCTTGAACGGGCAAACGCTGCGGCTTGGCGCGGCGTCGAAGTAGCGCGATTCGTCGAACACGTCGTAGGTGGGGAGGAGCGACTTTGCGTGCTCGAAGACAATGTCTCCGTTGCAGACGAGCAATGCAGAATTCGAAAGCCGCTTGCCGTTGGGCCTGCTGTTGGGCATGGCGAAGCCGAAGAGGATTCCCGCATCGGGGACTTTTTTTGAAAAAGATTTGATTTCTTCAAGCGCGGCCATGCCGCAGTCGAGGAACCATTGCTGCTCGAGCAGGTCGCGCGGCGGATAGCCCTGGATAAAAAGCTCGGGGAACACGAACAGGTCGGCGCCCGCGGGCGCCGCCGAGACGGCTGCCGTGAGCTTGGCGGTGTTGCCGGCGATGTCGCCTGTGGTCGGATTGAGCTGGCACAATGCGATTTTCAAGGCAGCCCCTTTTCCCATACAGACGAAAAAAAGAACTTCACCACGGAGACACAGAGAACGCAGAGAAAAAATAAATTAAAACCGGAATACCGGAATGTAACCAGCACACTGTCAACTGTAACCTGTCAATTTTATCTTGTCTTCTCTGCGTTCTCTGTGTCTCCGTGGTGATTTTTTATCTTACAATCAGCGATTCGCCCGTCATCTCGGCCGGCTTGGGAATGTCCAGAAGCTCCAGCGCCGTGGGGGCGATGTCGCACAGCCTGCCCATCTCGCGGAGTTTCGCCTGCCCCGCGCCGATGAGCATGAGCGGCACCGGGTTCACCGAGTGCGATGTCATGGGCGAGCCGTCGGCGAGCTTCATCTGTTCCGCGTTGCCGTGATCGGCGAACACGATGCAGGCTCCGCCCTGGGCGAGCGCCGCCTCCACCACGTCGTGCACGCACGTATCGACCACCTGGACCGCCTTGACCGCGGCGGGCAGCACGCCGGTGTGCCCCACCATGTCGCAATTCGCGAAATTGGTTATCACCACGTCGTACTTGTCGGATGCGATGGCCTCCACCAGCTTGTCGCGCACCTCGAAGGCGCTCATCTCGGGCTGAAGATCATAGGTGGCGACCTTTGGGCTGTTCACCAGTATCCGATCCTCGCCGGGGAACGGGTCGTTTCTCTGGCCGTTGAAGAAGAACGTGACGTGCGCGTATTTCTCGGTCTCGGCGCAGCGAAGCTGCTTGAGCCCGTTCTTGGAAAGAACCTCTCCCAGGATGTTGGTCGAGGGGATTTCGGGATAGGCCTCGGTGAAGTTGCCGTTGTCGTAGTAATGGGTCATGGCGACAAAGCGGATCGAGTGCTTGACGGTAGGGAACTCCTTGAACGACGGCTCCACCACCGCCATGGTGAGCTGGCGCGTGCGGTCGAAACGGAAGTTGAAGAAAATGACGACGTCGTTGTGTCCCACGCCTTTAAAGTCGATGAGCCTCGGTTTGATGAACTCGTCGTTTTCTCCCGCCGCGTAGGCGTCGTCTATGGCCGCCTTCCAGCTGTCGACCGGTTTTCCCTCGCCCTGCATGAGCGCGCGGTAGGCAAGCTCGGTGCGGTCCCAGCGCTTGTCGCGGTCCATGGCGTAGTACCTGCCCATCACCGTGGCGACCCGCCCGATCCCGGTTGTGTCGATGCCGCCCTGCAGAAAGGCCATGTGCTCGCGGGCCGATTGCGGAGGCGTGTCGCGGCCGTCGGTGATGGCGTGCACCAGCACGTTGGTAAGACCGCTGCGTTTGCACAGGTCCAGCAGGGAGATGCAGTGCCGCGTCACGGCGTGCACGCCCTCCTCCTGTATCAGGCCTATCAAGTGGAGCGTGCTCGAACGTTTCTTCGCTTCGTCGATGGCGCCCAAGAATGCCTTGTTGGTGAAGAAGTCCCCGTCCGAAACGGATTTGTCGATGCGCGTGAGGCTTTGGTACATGATGCGTCCCGAGCCGATGTTTAGGTGGCCCACTTCGCTGTTGCCCTGGTACCCGTCGGGCAGGCCCACGCTGTGTCCCGATGTCTGGACGAGCGCGTGCGGCCAGGACGCGAGGTATGCGTTTGCAAAAGGGGTCGCGGCGACGTGTATCGCGTTGCCGTCGTCGTCCTTACCGCGTCCCCAGCCGTCCCGGATGATGATGCACACGGGTCTTTTCTTCATGCGATGCGCTCCTTGCAGTGTGAAAATGGGTGGCTCATGTTGCGTCACGCCGCATATGCCATCGGCACGATGGGAAAAGCGGGGACAGTACGGTGATTGCGGGCGAGCCGCGCGCAGATTTTAGTGTCTATAAATATAGCAAATATCATATATTACATAGCAACATATGTTGGGCCGCGGGGGGTCCTTCCCGTTGTTGTAGACAAACCGGAACGCCCGCGGCGTACTCCATCACGCGCGGCCGGTATGCCCCGGAAAAAAGACAAATCTTCCATACAATCCTTCGACGTGACCTTCGGCAAGGAACGGCCGGGCATGCCGCCGCAAGCTTTGGGCCGATGGAACATCCTCGTATGTTCCGACCTCGGGTTCGCTTCGAAAAAACCGCAGCAGGTACGGATTTCGGACTGGGATGAATTCATACGATCGCAGGGAGTGATGTTGTCGGGGGCCGTTCCCGACATGCTGGCAAGGGAAGACAAGCCCCTGTACGTCGAGCTTCCCGTGAAGTCGATGAAGAGCTTTCTTTCCGAATCCATCATCGAAAATATCCCGCTTGCGAAGGCGTTCGCCGCCGTGCTATCCTTGCTTCGGGACGTGCGTCACGGAAAGGCCTCCGGCGCGGAGGCGGCGGCGGTCGTCGAAAAAAGTCCGTTGCCATGGGAGGAAAAACAGCGCATTTCGTCGATTCTCGGCCCATCAACGAAAAGCGTTCGGTCGAAGCAAAGCGCGCCGAACGCCGCCGGCTCTTCCGTCGACAGGATTCTTTCGATGGTCGACCCTGCGCCCTCTAAAGCGGCCGCGGATGCGGAAAAACGCGACTTTGCGCAGGCCTTGGCCGAATCCGTGTCGGGTTCCCCGGAGAGATTCGACACGGATGAATTGTCGAGATGTATCGATGAGCTTGAAGAAAAGCTCTTCGCGCAGGTCGCCGCCATCCGGCGACAGCCGTTTTTTGCCGACAGGAAAGCATCATGGTCATGGCTCATGGCGCTCGCCAAAACCGTGGGTAGGAAGCCGGAAGCCCAGGTGGCCGTTTTCTCCGCAGAAGCGGGTGAAATGCTTTCGGCCTTCGATGACGCGCTTGGCTCGTGCGTTGAGCAGGAATACCCGCCCGACCTGGTGGCGTGGGACTTTGAGGTCTCGTTTACCAACGCATCGGTTGAGGTCATGACGGGGATCGCATCCGTCGCCGACACATACAAGTGCGTGGTCGTCGCGCCCGTCGCCGCCGACGAGCCTTTGCTGCAAGGGATTTCCGGCCGCGAAAGCATCGCCTGGCAGTTCGACGATCCGCGGTTTCTGCCCTATAAGAAACTCAGGAACGACCCTCGCAGCCGTTGCCTGTGTCTCTGCGGCCCGGCGCTCTCCGAGGGCTCGTGCGCCTGGTACGCCGCAATCCGCTTGGCCGAAATGTTGATTTTAGAGAACGACCCGGTCTGTGCCCGCGGCAACCGGCCCGGCGGCGAAAGTATTTTCTCGAACGGGCCAGTTTTTTCGCAGCGCGTGGCGCCCGACGTCGCTGCCGAGGCGGCCGCCGCGGGACTCACCTTGTTTGAAGAGGGGAAAGGCCGGACCCTCGACGGAGCGGTCACCGTGGTTTCGGCCGAAGCCGCCGCGCAAGGTTTTAGGAGCCTGTGCTTTAATCTTCTTGTCAATCGCGTGATGCGGCGGTGCGGGGAGCGGCTTCTGTCGCTTGCGCCCGCGGCCGCGCCGGAAGCGCGCGCCGCGGCGCTTCTGGATCAGGCGAAGCGAGAATGCGCGGCGTGCGGCGTCGAAGCGGCCGTGGAAACGACCGCAGGGAAAAACGGCGCTGTCGACGTTTCCATCGATTCGACAGCCGAAATTTCCAGCCGCCATGTACGGTTTTCGTTTTCGGCGTAACGAAGGAGAAACGGCATGAAAAAAAAGACTTTTTTGTCAATCGCAGCCGTCCTGTGCGCCGCGGCGTACGCGTCGGCCGGGCCCAAGGCCGCCGCGACCGAGGAGATCGTAAAGCACGCCGTGAAGGCGGGCGAGAGCGTGAGCCTCATCTGCATAGACCATTTCGGCTACTGGAGCGCGGATTTGTGCAAGGCGATACTCAAGGACAACCCCGCGCTCAAAGACATCAACGTGATCGCCCCCGGCCAGTTTCTGGTCCTTCGCAACCCCTATTACAAGCCCGAAAAGGTCGCCGCCGAACAAAAACCGGCGGCTGCCGAGCGGAAGGTGGCCGCGTCGCAGGGCGTTGTGACTTGCGTGGAAGGCGACGCGTTCCTTATCCCCAAAGGCGGAACGAAGCGGAAGCTCCCGGTGAACACCGTCGTGAATCCGGGCGACGTAATCGCCACGCAGGCCAATGGAAGAGTGGAAATCATCATCGACCGGGAAACCGTGGTGAGGCTCAAGGAGAACACCCGGCTCACCGTCGAGGCGTTCCGCGATCCGCAGGCCGGAGCGTCAAAGACGAAAATAGGATTCACGCTCGGATCGGTGTGGGCCAAGATGAAACGGTTCAAGGACAAGGTAAGCCGCTTCGACCTCGAACTGCCCACGGCAATCGCGGGTGTGCACGGCACGGTGTACGAGGCATCGGTAGAGAACGACAGTTCCTCGGAAGTGAAGGTATATACCGGCGAGGTGGCGGTGAAGAACAATCCCGCCATGCATGCACCGTCCGGCGGGGAGGTGGGAGAGGTGAGCGGCCCCAGCGAAGTGGACGGCCCCAGCGAAGTGAGCATGGATCAGTGGGTGACCATCGTGCGCGATATGCAGAAGATTACGATAGACAAAAAGGGAAAGCCAAACCCCGTGGAGAGCTTCACGAGAAACGAAGCGGATTCGTGGGAGAAGTGGAACATGGAGCGCGACAGGCGCATCGCCGAGCTTTTTGAGGAGAGCGAGTGATGAACCTTAAAAAGGCCGTGGTTCTCGGCGCGGGCACCGTGCTTCTCACCGCGGTGATGTTCTTCAACCCGCTGCGTTTCGTCGAAAACGTGTTCTACGATCTCAATTTCGCCTTCGCCGGCGCCGCGCCGTCGTGCGATTCGGTGGTGGTGGTGGGGCTCGACGCCGAGAGCATCGGCGGCGTGGGAACATGGCCCTGGCCCCGCGAACTCATCGCGCGCCTCATCGACCGGCTGCAGGCCTGTTCGCCGCGCGTGGTGGCGCTCGACATGCTGTTTCCGCCCAAGCGCGAGGATCCTGCGGGAAACGACAGCCTTGCCCTCGTATTTTCCCGCGTGCACAACCTCATCCTTCCGTTCCGCGCCACGTTCCGCGACGGCGCCGGCGACTCGGCCGGGGCGACGGTGCCGCCGGCGGTTTTCAACCAGCGCTTTTTGCGTCTGACGCATAAGAACGGGCTCGACAACGTCACGCTGTTTTCGGCCAACCGCATCGACGCCTCCGACACGATCTTTACCGCGTTCGCGTCGCAGAGCGGGGTCATCAACGTTACCACCAACAAGGTGGATCAGAAGCTGCGCGAAATCGTGCACGTGATCAAGGCGGGGGACGAGTACTATCCGTCGTTCGGGCTGTGCGCGGCCGCGGCGTTTCTGGGCGTCAAGCGCGACGAATTCGTGCTCGACGGCAAACCCCAGGTGAGGATGGACGGCATCGACGTGCCGATTTCCGACTACGCGGGCAGCACGCTCATCCATTTCCGCGGGCGCAGCGGCACGGTGCGCACCATCCCCGCCGTAAAGGTGCTCGAAGGCGGCGCCGATCCCGCGCTCTTGCGCGACAAGCTTGTGTTCGTGGGCGTCACCGACGCGCTCGCCGGCGCCGACTTCTTCACCACGCCCGTGGGGCCGCAGTTTCCGGGCGTGGAATTATGGGCGACCGCCGCGGCCGACATCCTCCAAAAATCGTGGGTGAGAAACCTTTCGGGCGTTGGAGCAATTGTCAACATCATCCTCGTTTTCCTCATCTTTCCGGGGCTCGCGCTCGTGGTCCCGTCCAAACGCAAGGCGTTGCACCTTGCCGCCGGATTCCTCATCGTCGCTGGAAGCGTCGCGCTGGGATGGTACCTGTTCGGTCATGACCGCGTGTTCTGGAACCCGTCCTTTCATCTGTACGCGTTGTGCTTTTCCATCGTCTACGTGGCCGCGCTCGCGGGCGCTCCCGCGCTCGTTGAACGGGCCGCCATTGAATTCGACGTTCCCGCGGCCTCCGACCGCGATACGCTGCCGCCGCCGCGCGAAGAGGACTTTATCCGGCAGGTTCCGCGCGCCGAATCGGCCTCGCACGTGGCGGGGAAACTAGGTCGGGCGTTCGGCAAGGCCGTCGCCGCGCCCGGCGAGACGTTTTCCGGCACCGCCGCGGAGGAGCACCTGTACGCGAAGGAGCTTGTCGCGCCACTCGCCGACGGCGACACCAAGACCGACCTCCGGCTGTCGCCCGAGCAGGCGGCGGAGTTCCAGAGCCTCGCGGGCGGGAGGATAGTAAAGTTCCTGGGCAGCGGCGGCATGGCCGATGTGTACCTCGTGTGGAACCCGAGGCTCGAGGTCTATCGCGCCGTCAAGGTGATACAGCCGGGCCAGCCCGCCAACCTGCTCGCGAGGTTCGAGACCGAAATCCGCATCCTGTCGAAACTCCAGCACCCCAACATCGTGCAGTTCTACAACGTAGGCGAATGGCATTCGCTGCCGTTCATCGAAATGGAATACGTGCCGGGCGCGGCGCTCGACGACGTGCAGGCCAAGTGTCACGTTCTCACCCCGCAGGAGACAGCGGCCGTGGGTATCCTGGTGTGCCGCGCGCTCGAATACGCGCACCGCAAGGCGGCCGTCATCTACGGCACCACCTACAAGGGCCTCATCCATCGCGACCTCAAACCGGCCAACATCATGCTGTCGAAGAGCGGCCGCGTCAAGCTCGCCGACTTCGGCATCGCGCGGCCCCGCGACGTGAGCATCCACACGCTCGACACCGGCGCCGTGGTGGGGACGCTGCCGTACCTCGCGCCGGAGCAGCTCACCGGCGGCACGGTCACCGCGGCGGTCGACATCTACGCGCTCGGCCTCACGCTGTACGAGTTCCTCGCGGGCGACCGCGCGTTCCCGCAGACCGAACTTCCCGATCTTCTTTCCGCAAAGTCGAACGGCACCCACAAACCGCTGCCCGCCGGTGTCCCGAGCGTGCTGTCGGCGGCCGTGGAGCGTGCGATGGCCGTGAAACAGGAAGACCGGTACGAGTCGGCCGCGGCCATGGAAAAAGACCTCGAAAAGGCCCTGAGGCTGCCGGGCACCGCGTCCGGTTACCGTATCCTCGAAAACCTCGTGAAACGGTATTTCGCATGAACCGCCAGGCATGCCTATCATGAGCAATTATTACCTCGAAGTGATCCGCGGCGTCGAAACGGGCCGCCGCTACCTTCTCGCCGACGGCGCCACGAGCGTGGGCCGCAGTTCGCAAAACACGCTTGCGTTCCATACGGCGGAGAAAAGCGTGTCGGGCCACCACGCCATAATTTACAAAAGCGAAGACCGGATAAGCCTTCAGGACCTGGAGAGTACCAACGGCACGTTCGTCAACGAGGAGCGCACGGCGGAGCGCGAACTTGCCGTGAACGACGTGGTGGGATTCGGAAAGGCCGGCCCCCGCCTGCGGCTCATCGCGTCCGACAAGGAACTCCCGCTCGATGCGGGGAAAGAACGGATGATTTCGGCCGATTCGACGAGCATCCGCACCGTGGAGGACGACCTGCGGGCGTTCGGGAACCGCCCGGCGCCGGAGTCCACGAGCAACGAGGATATGGAACTCGTCACCAAGGTGCGGCTAAAGATGCCCAAGGACGGGGAAACGGCCCCGTCGAGCACCATGGAGATGGAAAAGAAAATCATCGAAAACAGGCTCGGTGAAAACGACATGCAGAAGCTGCTGCGCGACGGCGGCAGGGTGGGACGGATAATCGAGAGAGGGAACATCGGCGCGTCGGAGGCGTCCATGCTCCGTACCGCGCACGGCGCGCACAAGCGGTCGAGCAAGCGGTGGCTGGTCGTGCTGGGTTGCGTGGTGGCCGTTTCGGCGGTGGCGGTCTCTTTTTTCGCGATACGCGCCTACCAGTACAAGGCGTTACTGTCGCGGGGTCTTACCCTGCGGGCCACCCTCGATTCGTACGAGACGCAAATCGCCGAGGCGAACAAGGACCCGGACGCCAACAAGCGGAGGCTCGATTCGCTCATCGGCGAGCTCGACAATGCCAAGAAGCAGCTCGCGTCGGTAAAGCAGGACGTGCGCCAGACCGACTACGGAAGGTTCTACTCCGATCCGCTGGAGAAGACCATCGACGAGGTGCTCATGCGGTTCGGCGAGACCGACTACCACATTCCCCGGGAAATGGTCGACCGCGTCAAGTACCACATCTCGGTGTACTCGGGCCCCTTGCACGCGACGATCGCGAAGTACATAAGCCGCCGGGAACGATACATGCCCATGGTACGGCGGGTGTTCCGGGCGAACAACCTGCCCGAAGACCTTGTGTACGTCTCGATGCTGGAGAGCGGGTTCAACCCGCGCGCGCTGTCGAGCGTGGGGGCGCGCGGCATGTGGCAGTTCATGCCCGAGACCGGCAGGCGTTACGGCCTGCGCGTCGACGCGAATACGGACGAGCGGTGCGAGCCGGAAAAGGCCACGCTCGCCGCGGCGAAATATTTCAAGGAACTCATCGGCATTTTCGGCGGCAAGAGTTCGGTGATGCTCGCCATGGCGGCCTACAACGCGGGCGAGGGCAGGGTTGTGGGCGCCCTGCGGAAAATAGACAACCCGATGCGCAACCGTGATTTTTGGTACATCTACCGGATGGGATATCTCGCCGAGGAGACCAACGAGTACATTCCGCGGATGATGGCGCTGCTCATCATCTCGGAGCACACCGCGCAGTACGGATTTTCGCAGGTTCCCGCGGAGCCGTCCGGCCAGGCCGACGCGGAGAACGACTTTATTCCCCTCGATAATATAGGGAAATCCGGCCGGTAATTCTTTTTACAATGTTATTGAACAATAAACCGGGGGAGAGGTATCTCCCCCGGCCTCGGCCCGCTTCGCGGTTCTCGGCACTCCCCTCTCATGGGTAGCCCCCTTGACAAGACGGTAGCAAGCCCGAACCACCGTTGTGGGGGCACCCGGAAACGACAGTTGATGAAGGCAAATACTTCGCTTTTTTGTCGCTTTGTTACTTTGTCACTTTCTTCTTGGGGCACGCACGAAACCGTTGTCGTTCGGGAAAGCCTTCAACCGCTCGTGGTGAGCTAGTCGAACCGACCCCGTAAAGCGGGGGAACGCCCACATTAACGTTTTATGAAGAAGAAAAAAGGAAAAAGAAAAAAACAAAAAATGTAAACTGAGGACTTACGCCAACTTCGGTTCCTGCTTCCTGAAGAATTTTATCCCCTGCTCCACCAGACTCATATCGACACAGGTGTTCACGCATGGGCCGTTGGGCCTGTCGTTGATGACGCCGTACACCGGGATGGGGTGCACGTCCTGGATGCCGAAGGTGAGGTCGCGTTCGCACGCCACGGCCACGATGCCGTCGGGATGGAACGAAGCCACTTTTTTTCGCGCGAGCGTGCCGCCGTTCACTACCTCGACGTTGAGGCCGTAGCGCTCTCCCATTTCGACAAGCGAGCCCACCGGGCAGCGGCCGCACCGGGCGCAGTTGCTCACGCTGGTGGTGAGTTTTCTGTTGCAGACATCTACCTGGAGACAGTGGGGGAGTAGGATGAGGATGCGGTCTCCGCGAATCCGACCTCGCTGCGCCTTGGTGAGCGCGTTGTTCACCTTGATGAATGATGCCCGCAGCTTGGCGCGATCCACGCGCAAAATCTGGCTCAGCGTCGCCGCGATGGGGAAGAGGAACTTTATGGTTACCGACTGCTTGCCGTGGGGATAGAGCAGATCCCACCCCGTGAGGGCGGTCACCGTGATGAGCGTGAGGCCCGCGGCAACCATGAGCACCAAGGCGACAAGGAACACGATTGCCGCCCGGTCGACCCACACGCCGAGCACCGTGAGCCTGGGATGCACGAGATAGTAGAGAAGGAACGCGCCCCCGATGAAGATGAAAAGGCTCACCCAGCAGAACGACAGGAACGTCGCCTTGGTCCATGCGCTGCGCCACGCGGACTGCATTTTCGCGCCCGCCTCCGCGGCCGCGCTACGCAGAATTCCCGCTGCTGGTGATGGAGTCATTAGCGCCGGCGTCGTTTCCAACTATCCGACGTTCTCGACCGTCTTTACTTCCGGAACGTTCGCCTTGAGCATCCGCTCCACGCCCATCTTGAGGGTCATGGCCGCGCCGGGGCAGCCGTGGCAGGCGCCCTGGAGCTTGACTTTCACAACGCCGTCTTCTCCGACCTCGACAAGCTCGATGTCACCGCCGTCGGCCTGAAGGTTGGGGCGTATCTGGTCGATTACCTTCCGGACTTTTTCCTTTATCATCGTCGCTCCTTGGAGAAATTTTATAAGTATGCGGATACCGTTTATTAACGTGTATCGTTGGGTCGAAATTTTGATTTTTTTACAGGTTTGGGAGGTTTTTTGTTTTGCGGGGGATAATATACTTGATAACTGGATGGAGGCTCACTCCTTCCGCCCGTTGCAGGAATGGAGATACAAAGTAACAAAGAGACAAAGTAGAGACTGCTTTGCCAGCCAAAGCTTCTGCGTGCCCCCGCAGCCATGTTTCCGGCTTACAACGGGGCCACGCAAGAGAGGAAAGCGCCCGCCCAACAGGAAGGGCGGAAAGCGCTGCCGAGGAACCTCGTAGCCGCGCAAGCGGCGAGAAGGCCGAGGTCGGGAGGGATACCTCTCCCCCGAATAATTTTTTACCAATAATTATCCCCGGCATCGTATACTGTTAGCAAACATAACGATTGACACCCTTATCTATATTTTAATATTTTCTTGACGATTTTACGGAGGTTTTTTGGTTTCATCGGTACATCCGGTCATCATGGAAGGAGCTTTTCCATCTTGAATCTCGACGACCAGGCAAAAGAACTCAACGACGCCGTTTCCGGTTCCAATCCCCACGTGTTTTCGATGCTGTCCGAAAAAGGCAGAAAGATTTTTTTCCCCAAGCGGGGAATACTGGCCCAGACCGCCCAGGCTTCCGGTAGGGCCATTAACGCCACCATCGGCACGGCGCTGGAGGACAGCGGAGTACCCATGTGCCTGGAGTCGTTGTGGAAGCAGCTCAACCTCCAGAAAAAAAACGTCTTTTCCTACGCACCGAGCCCGGGCAGGCCCGAAATCCGCTCCGCGTGGAAGGACATGCTGTTTAAAAAGAATCCGTCGCTCGCCGGGACCGCGGTAAGCCTGCCGGTGGTGACGAGCGCGCTCACGCACGGTCTTTCCATGGCGGGCTATCTGTTCGTCGACGAAGGGGACGCAATCGTCCTGCCCGACCTGTACTGGGAAAACTACGACCTTATCTTCGCGCACGCGTTCGGCGCGACCGTCGCGACCTATCCCACATTCGTTGGGGGGCGGTACAACGTGCCGGGAATGGCGGAGCGCATTTCCTCGCTGCCCCGCGGTAAGAAAATCGTGCTCCTCAATTTTCCCAACAACCCTACCGGCTATACGGTCACGCGGGACGAGGCCGTCGCCATTCGCGACGTCCTCGTCTCCGCCGCAAACGCCGGCGACGACATCGTGGTCTTTATCGACGACGCGTACTTCGGCCTCGTGTTCGAAGAGGGCATCCTCACCGAGTCGATGTTCGGTCCGCTTGCGCGGGCTCACGAGAGAATCCTGTGCGTCAAGTTCGACGGCCCCACCAAGGAGGATTACGTGTGGGGTTTTCGCGTGGGCTTCGTGACCTTCGGGGTAAAAAACGGCACGCCGGGGCTGTTCGCCGCGCTCGAGGCGAAGCTCGCCGGGGCGATACGCGGCAGCATATCCAACGCGTCGAACATGAGCCAGTCGCTGCTCCTCAACGCCTACGCGGCCGGTTCGTACGGCGCCGAAAAGCGCGAGAAGTACGAGGTGCTCAAACGGCGTTACGAAAAAATCCGCGGCATATTCGCCGCCCATCAGGAATACGCCGAGGTGTTCTCGCCGCTGCCGTTCAATTCCGGGTATTTTATGTGCGTAAAGGTCGCTTCGTGCGACGCCGAGGCCGTGCGCCAGAAGCTTCTTTCCGACTTCGACACCGGCATCATCGCGTTCGGGGACGTCATACGCGTCGCGTTTTCATCCACGCCGTACGATTCGCTGGAAAAACTCTTCGACAACATCTACCGGGCCGGCCTCGCCGTCCGCGGGAGATGACGCCGGTGCCCACGACACCCGTGCTTCAACCGCCGGTACGCGGCGTTATCTTCGATTTCGACGGCACGCTTTACGCGTTGCGGTGGCACCTCAAGCCTATCCTTTTTGCCAAGCTTCTCCCCAAGGGTATGCGGTTGCCGCGTTTTCTCGACGCGCGCGGCACCTGCGCGGGCGCCGATTTCGGGTCGCGCGAAAAGCTCCTTGCCGCCGTGTGCGAGGCGTACGCGGCACGCTACCGCATCACAGCTCACGAGGCGCGCCGGTGGATCGACGCGAAATTCTATCCCTCGTTCGTGTGGGTCATGCGGTTTTTCCGGCATTCCCGCCCCGGCCTGGTCGCGCTGCTGTCCTCGTTGCGCCGCCGCGGCGTGCGCCTCGCCGTCCTGTCGGACTACGGCAGGGTGGCGCAGCGGCTGGACAACCTGCGCATTCCGGCATCCCTGTTCGATGTTCTTGCTTCATGCGAAGACGCGGGCGCGCTCAAGCCGAACGCGCGTCCCTTTCTCGAAGTCGCGGAACGCCTCGGCGTACCGCCCGCCGAGACGCTTGTCGTGGGCGACAGGCACGAGACCGACGGCCTCGCCGCGCAGGCGGCGGGCATGCGGTTTCTGCACGTCACCGACGGCTGGGCGAGACAGGGCGGCGCGGTGGGATGGAACGAAGCGAAGAAAGTCATGGGAAACATATGATTCGATAACGGGCATCCCGGTAAAAAATGTTCGGAAGGCTTTTCCCTGGTACTGCGTTTACCGGAGCGGTACTGCGGTTTTTTTGCCGTGTACGGCGTCCCCAAAGAGCGGCCATGCATTTCACCGAGGCGGGCATGGTTGCTTTTGTCCAGATATCGTATCGCCCGAACCATCACCGCAATTCACGGCCTTTGTCCGGAGCCATAACATGATCTATCAAGACGTCCTCGCGAACCCCGACGGGTTCGATTTTTCGGTTCCTTCACTCGGCGGCCGCACGGTCGATTCGCCCGTCCGAGGCAGGGAGTTCGTGGACGACGACGAACGCATTACCTTCGCGAGCCAGGTGAAGAACATCGATTCGCTTTTGAAAAAGGCCAAGGCGTTTCCTTCGTTTGAAAAGGCGGGACCGCGAAAGAGGATATTTTTTGATCCGGCCTCAAGTCGCGCTGCAATCGTCACCTGCGGCGGCCTCTGCCCCGGACTCAACAACGTAATCAAAGGCCTCGTGAACGTCCTGTACCACCAATATGGCGTGAAGAACATCGCCGGGTTCCGCTACGGTTACCAGGGCCTCGTGCCGAAATTCGGCTATTCACCCGTCGAGCTTACTCCGTCGGTCGTCGACGAAATACACAAATCGGGCGGCACGATTCTCGGCTCGTCGCGCGGCAACCAGGACCCGGCCGCGATGGTCGACACCCTGGAACGCATGTGGATAAGCGCGCTGTTCTGCATCGGCGGCGACGGAACGCTACGCGGCGCGGCCGCCGTCGCCGACGAAATAGCGAAACGCGGACGCCCAATCTCGGTCATCGGCGTACCCAAGACCATCGACAACGACCTGCGTTTCGTGGAAAAGACCTTCGGGTTCGAGACCGCGGTACAGACCGCGGCCGTGATCATCGGATCGGCGCACAACGAAGCCGAAGGAGCCGACAACGGCATCGCTATCGTCAAGCTCATGGGCCGCGATTCCGGGTTCATCGCCGCGGCCGCCACGCTCGCCAATTCGTTGGTCGATTTCTGCCTCGTGCCGGAAATCGGTTTCGGTCTCGAAGGCGACCACGGGCTGTTCGCCGCGCTCGGCCGCAGGCTTGACGCCGCGCATCATGCGGTCATCGTCACCGCCGAGGGCGCGGGGCAATCGCTCTTTACCGGCGCCGAAGAAAAGAAAGACGCGTCGGGAAACGTGCTCAAGCACGACATCGGCGTTTTTCTCAAGGACGAAATAGGGAAGTATTTCAAAAAGGCCGGGCGGGACGTTTCGATAAAGTACCTCGACCCGAGCTATCATATTCGCAGCGTCGCCGCGAACTCCACCGACGCCATTTTCTGCTATCTGCTCGCCGAGCACGCGGTGCACGCGGCCATGGCGGGAAAAACCAAAATGGTGGTGGGACAGTGGAACAACTACTTTACGCACGTGCCCATCGGGCTTGCGACACGGGAGCGGCTGAAGATTGACCTCGACGGTGCATTGTGGAAAGGCGTGCTGGGGGCGACGAGGCAGAATGATTATTTCGGGATATAGGCCGCAACATGAACATGGAAATCTTCGTGGCCAGATATCCCCCGTAGCTCACGAAGTGAGTTTGCGGAATCGAGCCGGGATGATGTCGCGAGGAATGACACAACGGAGGAATCGGCGGTTGGAGCGAGCAAATCATGAATCATTTTGATTTTGAATGATAGGCATGCATCTCATCAAGATATTTCTTTTTTGAAAAAAACGCCCTGTTGAACCGTTCATATTCATCCTTCGAACATTCATTCCTGCACCTTTCGGCAAATTCATCCGAGCGCTTGAAAGCCTCTTTTACGACGCCGCATGGATATTCCATGCACATTCCGCAGTTCTCCAATTCTCGAACGATTGCGCAATCTTTCTGTGCTTGGTACGCGCATGAGGGCACGGTCGAACAGCCGTGACACAGGAGGGAAAAGGCGGGGGTGCCGGCAGGGCGCAGGCCGGTTTTAATCCACAGGTCGAGAACTTTTTCTAAAAGCGCTTCATCCCCGGTTCTCGTCGCGACGCCACGCGGGCACTCGTCGCAATTGTCGCCGCAGACGCCGAGTATCGGCAAAGTCACTGCGAGGAGTCCTTGCAAAAGTATCGTTTCATGGGCGTGAAATAGAAATCCTTCCATCCTTGCAGATAGTCCGACGTCTGGCCTTTTGGTATTTCGGTGTGGGTGAGCGTGAGCCTGGTGCCTTCCTTTACCGTTTCAAAGGTGATAACAACCAGCGAATCCGGATCGGTTTTTTCAAATTCGGTGGTGCGCCAGCGCTGGACGATCCTCTTGCCCTTGACAAGCTCGACGTTCGCGCCCGAAATGTAGCCGTCCCAGGCGGAGAATTTTCCGCCTGCCCTGGAAGAGATTTTGGCGGGCGAGCCGGTGAAGGCGGAATGCTCCTTGGATGAGAGCCAGGAACGGTACAGCTTTTCAGGCGCAGATGGAAAAATGTCGGAAATTTTGAAAGAGGTTTTCATGGATGCCGTCCTCCTTGATGATCGAAAGAACCGTCAAGGTGAAAATGTGCCGTGCGCATGTGGATGAGCAATAGTATGTCCAAAAGATTTTCGCGCTTGCCTGAACGACGTCTCGCCTTCCTGCTTCTGAAAAATGATATGACGATCCGGCCGTTTTCCCCTTTCCAAGGGGGTGCGGCGTATTCGCAGCGGGGTTGTTATAATAAGCATTTTCAGAGCGGGGTCTTAGGGGAGGAGCCCCTGCCATGTCTTTGTTTTTTTTTACTCTGAATTACACTGGTGGCCGGTTAACATGACGGCCTGTTGTTGCAACGCAATAGAAAACAAGATGATGGAGAATAAATTCGCACACGTCAACATTTTTCTAAAACCATACTTTAGGGTACCTCTAAAAATTACGTAATACGGTCGATTTCAGGTTAATATTGACGAATACGATGAGATTTGATTATTGAACTGGTTTTCATGCCGATTTACGCTTGTAAACATTCTCGTTTTGCTCCTTTTCGGAGCCTGTCGCGGGGTTCCCCGCTTTTTACGCAAGGCCTTCGAGATACGCAAAGCGTTTCATGTTGTACACCAGGTTCAGGAGTCCTATCTTCGCCGCAGCCCTCAGCCGCCCGATACACCTGGGCCTGCCGCGACATCAGTTCTATTTGAGCAAACACATGTTCTATTCTCGATCTCACTTTGGATTTCCGCCGGTTCTGGGCAAGCCGTGCTTCCGTCAAAGGAGCGCCCCGTGTTCCTTTGACGCATACCCTGCTTCTGTACCAGAGATATTCAAGCCGTTCTTCGGCCTTGGCCGAGTGATATGCGCTGTCGGCGAAAACGTCCGCATTCGTATTGTCGGGATTCAACAGCGGCTCCAGCACGTTGGAGTCATGCACTTCCGCCAACTGCCGACCGAACAGGTCAAACAGCTTCTTGATGACGCCTGCTTGCGCCGGCGTCTCCCGGAACAGCCAGACTGTCTTCTCGTCGGGAATGGCGGCTTCCGGCGCGAGACCCAGAAACCGTTTGAATGTCATCCGGTCGAGAATCTGAAACCGGGTCTGTGCATCGGAAAGGCCGTACATCGTTTGCAGGACAAGAATCTTGAACATCAGCACATAGTCATAGGGCGGCCTTCCCGCATTGCTTTTCCGTTCCTTATGGAAAACCTTATCAATAATCGGCCGGAAGCTCTTCCACCGGATGACCCGGTTGATGATTTCAAGAGGATCTCCCATCTCGGAAAGCTCGGCAAGTCGGTTTTCGTGGTCAAAAAGCCCTATCTGTCCCATGAATGTGTCCTCCAGACGGTGGCGGCATGACTATGGCATGGTCTGGAGATAAAATAATCGCCAAAGTAGCCTTTGTCAAGCATTAAACGGCAATCCTGCGAATACTTAGAGGTACCCTTATGGTAAAACAGCTGCAGCCCGAGAGGAAAAGATTGCAAGCTCTTTGATAGATCGGTGGCGGAAGCAGGTTCGAGAGGGCGCATTGCGCGACCATTTTACCTCTTGTGAGCGTCAGCAAGCGATGGAGATTGACCTTTTGAAAAAAAATCGACGAGTACTCACGACGCATGAGAAGGTCGAATGGGTTCATCATCACCGGACGGAGTGCGGCGGAGTTACGAAAGGATGTGAAAGCATGAAAAACAGCACATCCGCGTATTACTACAAGCCGAAGAAGAGCCGGGCCGTACGGGAGTTCCATGATGCCCAGTTGCGAGATGACATAGAAGCGATCCATGCGGATTTTCACTGGGCAGGCTATCGAACGGTGCAAAAGTATTTATTCCGGCGTCACGGCAGATGGCATAACGGTAAAAAGCTCCGCCGTGTCATGCATGAGTTCGGATTGGGCGCGACAATACGTCGGCAATTTGTCCGCACAACCGATTCCGACCACGGGTTGCCGGTATATCCCAACTTGATTCTCGGAATGACGCTGACGGGTATCAATCAGCTTTGGGTTGCCGATATCACCTACATCCGGATCGCCACCGGTTTTGTGTATCTGGGAGTCATTCTGGACGTGTTCCCGCGTCGCATCGTTGGCTGGGCAATCTCCAAGACATTGGATCGGCGGTTCGCGATCCAGGCTTTGAAAATGGCCATCGAACTACGCAAACCACCGGAAGGGATTATCCATCATTCGGACAAAGGCGTACAGTATGCATGCTCAGAATACGTCGAGCTGCTTACCCTGAATCACCTCCGAATCAGTATGTCGCGCAGCGGCAATCCCTATGACAACGCCTTTGCCGAATCGTTTATGAAAACCCTGAAAAAGGAAGAAGTGTACTTGTGGGAATACGAAAGCTTCATCGACGTTGCAGAGCGAATCCCTCACTTCATTGAGGACGTCTACAACCGCAAACGTGTTCACTCAGGGATAAACTATTTGCCACCTGTGGAATTCGAAAGTATATTGGCGGATGAGAAACAGAGAAAACAACTCGGTCGGATCAACCCAAAAATCTCAGGAAAGTCTCCAGCATGAAGGGCGCACTTCAGTTGAAAGCAAAACGCGACAAGGTGAGTAACGAAAAGGCAATAAGGATATTGGGTTGGAAACCGATTGCTAATAACGAGGAAGCGATCATTGCTGCTGTGAAAAGTATGAACGAATTTGGCGCAATTAAAATCGAATAATAAGGCATAACACCGCGCTCAACCATGGACCGGCATGCGAATCCGTTATTCGTTTCAAGATGCCATAACGCCGCAAGAATTGTTTCGGCTGTCCGCCTCGGTTGGGTTCGCGGAACATAGAAGCATCGAGGCAAACAGGAAAGCAATCGCCGGCTCTTCCTTTATCGCTACCGCGCGGCATGGGAAAAAGCTGATTGGAATTATTCGGCTTATTACGGATGGCGGCTATGTAATTCATGTGGCTGATACGGCGGTAGCTCCGGAATATCAGCGGCAAGGGATTGGGACGAAATTGTTGAAAATGGCAATAAAATATGCGCGAAAAATCAAGGTTGGCACGGGGAAGAATTTAGGAGAATTCTCGTTGTTCGCCAATACAGGCGCGGTAGAATTTTATCGGCATTCGGATTTTTCAATTTGTCCTAACGGCATGATTCTTACCGATGACCCGATAAGAACGGTATTTGAGGGCGAATTTCAAAAGAAATGGATAAAAAGGCATAAGGCGGCCGCCTCGCCGGTCGTTAAACCCTGACCGGGCGTGGCTGTCAAGTTGGTTTGGTGGGACGGTGCAATCCTGTTTTGGGTCTTTATTCGTACTCGCCGCTGAGCCGGTCACTGCTTTTTCAAATCCACCCACACCGTGTCCGAGAACCCTTCTTCCGATTCCTTGGTAAGCTTCATTTCGAACCCGGAATCGGTCAAATTTTTTATATCAAGCTCGACGTCGTCTTTTTTCTCCGGAGCGCCTGGGCTTTCCTCGCGCACAAACGTAAACACCCGGTTTCTTTTCGTCAGTTTCGACGGCGAAAGTTCGAATGTCCCGTTGCACTCGCTTACCGGCTCGTTTTCGAAAAGCAGCTTGCTTGAATAGGCGTTCCCGGCAAAAGAGTATGTCACCTTGTAATTCCCGCCTTGAAAATCGATTTCGGAAGAATACGTTCCCGCGAGTTTGATGTGTTTGCTTCGCGAAGAGGAGGTGTCCGGTTTTGCGGCGTGTTGCCCAGCCGTTGCCGAAACACCGAGCAATGAAACCAGCACTGCCGTGAAAACCGCTGTGCGCATTAGGGGTCTCCCGTTGTTTGAGTGTAATGAAAAGCCGTGTCCCGTTGAGACCGGTTGCGTTCGTGTCAAGCCGCCGTTTCTTATGGAACCCGCCGGGGGGAAACGCTGGCGCAATCCGGCGTGTCGAGCGGCGTCATCCGTCCCTCGGTCTTCACCTTCCCCGGTTTCCCTATAAATATCCCGGTTGTTCCGAACTCACTATTCTTGACTGCTCTTTCCACGCCTTGAACGGGTTGAAATGCCTGAATTTTTCGATCAGATACACCGAACGGCCTATGCCGGCGGCAACAAGGACGATGCAGGCGACGCCAAGGTAGAAAAGAATCCGGCCGCGTACGACCGCTTTTTTCCCCTCGACGACCCGGGTGTCGTGTATCACCTTCTGTCCCGGATACGGCATACGTTTTGAGCGGATGATACGCCTCCCGGTCGCCATCAAATAAAACGACGGCCCGACGAGCGGCACCAGAAGGCCGATAATAGACAACTCCGAAACGGTCAACGAATCCTGGAAATTCGCGCTTTTAATGTACGTAAAATACGCGGGAAGGCCAAGGTAGAGCGCAATTCCCACGGCGGCGAGGCAAAGAAGATAGGCCGTAAAAAGTCGCCTGCGGTACGGCTTGTCGAGTTTGACGATTTCCTGCTCCATGTACCCTTTCCCGCACCGCGGTCGTCACGGCGCGTATAAAATGAAATCGATTCGGAACGTGTCGTCGTCCATCGAGGTAAAACGGATATTGTGCGGCGCCGCCGCGGAATCGAGATACATCCGCCGGAGTTTCATTCCTCCTCCTTCCCAGCCGTTGACGAAATAGCTCGACAGTGTGTCCGGCGCGGAGCCGTCTATTGTGATGCGCGCCCTTGATGAAGTATGCAGCGAAAGCTGGTAGCCGGCCGTTATCTCCCGCGCCGTCGAAGCGAATTCAATGACATTCCCCGCTTGGAGCGATTGATACGAGAATCGGCCGTAGTCTCCGGCGATAATCGTCCAACCCGTGTCGGAAAGGACCTTCACGAGCGTGTCGCCGGTTTTGTGTATCCCGGCGTTTTCGTACAGGTCGCTAACCAGGGGCGAGGGAACCGGGAGCGCCTGGTCTGGTGAATTTTCGGCGACCGTATTCGCCAGGAAGCAAGACAGGAGAAAGGCGATAAGCCGGTGTCCTCTGTTGTTGGGATGGACGGAATCGAAAAAAATCGAATCAACGGGAATCGCGCCCGAGGATATCAGCGGCCGGCACTCGTCAAGGTAGCTGATGAGGGGAAGGCCGTAATGGTTTCCGATAAGCGAATGCAGATGCTGGTTTGCCGTGTCGCCGGCCTGGTTCATGAGAAAGATCAGGATCACGGGCAGATCGGGATTGCGCAGGCACCGCCGCACTATTCCCTCCATCGACGCCGTGGTCGTAAACGTGTCCCGTGAATCGTCGTTCACGGCGAACTCCGCGAACATGAGATCGGGATCGTTGGCCAGAACTTCGTCTTCCTGCCGTGACGCCCCGAACCTGCTGTTGGTCCCGCCCCAGCCCGCGTTGATTTGTTCGATTGTCGCGTTTGGAAAGAGTTTCCCGGCGTATCCGCAAAACAGGGTGGAGAAATAGTGCCGGCGGTCGGTCGCCATCACGCCGCCGGTAATCGAGCCCCCGAGAAAACCAACGCGAACCGTGCCTCCCGCTCTTGCCTTTTCAATAAATTTCCATAGCCGGTGGTTGTTGCCGCGCGAGGCAACCGAGCGCGCGATGCTCGTGTCGTTGCGGAAGATCACGCCGTTGATGGCGATGGATGTGTCGAGTTCGGCGGACGCGGCGGGCGGCGAGATGGGCTGCGAAGGCGTCCCGCACGAACAGAGGGTAAAAACGATCGCGACCGCGGCGCCATGCATGACGTTGCGGAATGTTTTGCAAGGGAGCCGGGAGGGATGCGTACGGCCGGTCATAAACGCGACAGCAGTTTTCCGACTTCGGCCTTCATCAGCGCGACGCGGCGGGCCGTTTCTTTTACAAAATCGTCCCGAGCGGCCGGGACGTGCGCGGCGTCGTAATCGTCGATTATCCGCCTTCCGCGCGTATCGTCCTTTTGCTTGGCGCGCAAAACCTTTTTTGCGATTGCATCGAGCAGGGAAACGAAACGTTCGCAGTTTTCCCGCACGTCACGGACGGCAAAGCCCTCTTTTTTCAGGATTGCGCGTTGGTGTTCCCAAACGGAATGGTGTGTTTTTTTCGTGTAGAGCGACGAAGCCCGTCCGCCGGCGGCCAGTGCGTCCACGCAACCGCGCAGACAGTAGTACTCGATGAAAAAGTTGTACGCGTCTATTCCCGTGCGGCGGCTCTGTTCCGAAATGTAATTCCGCCCCGCGCCCGGAATGTGCGAGGCGTCGTACCAGGGCCGGGTCTCGGTGACGAGCGCGAGCCGGTCGCGGCCGCGTATAAGAATATCGATGGCGGCGGGCGTGAACGTCTCGAACGAGACGGGGGAGCGCTTTGCCCTGTTGCGGCGCTCGAATTTGATTTCGTTCCGGAGAACGGCGTAAACGTTGTTCGAAAGCACCCAGCCGGGAAACAGCTCGTTGAGGGAATGCCTCATTCCCTCGGGCCGTTGAGAGGGAGCGTTGATAAGTGAAAACGGAAACTCCATTTTTTGCGGCGGAACGGTGACGCCGGTCGCGATGACGGTGTACGGCGCGCGGGAAAAATCGGCCGGATACTTGACGTTGACGCCGAGGCCGAGGAACATTCCCTCGCCGCACCATAGTTCCTGGTCGGGTGCGCGTGAGGTATGGTTGGAACCCACGTTCGCGCCCGCGGCGACATTGCCCTTTCCCTCCGGCCACAATACGCCTATGAGCATCGATTGGTGGTGGAGCGCCGTGAAAGGCCCCAGAAGGCTTGCCGTCACTTCTCCCTCGGCGATGTGGGAGTTGGGGCCGATGACGCTGTTGGTGATCTTTGCGTGGCGTTCCGCGCACGAGTGCTCCGCGAGCAGCGAATTTTCCACGATGGCCATAGAAGAAACCCGTGAGCCCCATTGGAGGCAGGAATTCCGTACGACGACGCCCTCTTCGACGCGGGTTTCCCCGGGAGCGGAGCAGAGGAGCGAGGCATTTTCCACGAGATTCGCGCCGCTTATCACCGCGCCCGGACCGCAGAAAACATCCCTGATCCGTTTTGAACACCTAAGAACGCTTCCCGCGCCCGCGTAACCGAACCCAAGAACGCCGCGACGGCGATAGTCCTTTACGAAACGCGCATATTCGGCAAGGAAGGCGCGGTCGCCGCGCCGCAGCGCGACCTCGCTTGCGAGGCCGACCGTGAGTTCCGAAAACAGGGGTATGTCGCGTCCGCCCGTCTCGATGCCGACCGGTGCCACGGTACCGTTGCCGAACGTCGCGGCGCCGGAGCACGAAAATTCTCCCACGGAAAAAACGATTGCCCCGCGGCCGACCACGCAGCGGGAGACGGTAGAGTCGCATACCAGGCACCCATCGCCGATTTTGGAATCGATGATGGTGCTTCTGTAAATGCCGCAGGGGAGCGACAGGCCCGTGGCCACAACGACTGTCTTACGCGGAAAGGCGCCTATAACGCACGAACCGGCAAAGATTGAGCCGGAAACGTCGGCCGCGTCGAAGCCTCGGCCGACGCGGATTTTTTTCCAGTCGCCGCAGCGATTTCCGTTGGCCTCGAGACGTTCGATTTCCTCGATCGAAAGCGGCCGTGCCGAGTCGGACGCATACCTGTCGCGCAGGGCGGCGGCCGCCGCGAGCAATTCCGACGCGTGAAGCAATTCGGCAAATTCGGATGAGGAGTATCGGTTCATTATGTTCGGTTCCGGGGCGGAGTTCCCACATGGAAATTATCACAATCCACGGACAAATGCAAGCGCGGTTTGCATCATGCGCGACATGCCGAAATTGTCCGGTTCCATATGAACCAAACAGTAAACTAACAATGCCTCATGAGGCTTGAAACATGGAATTTGTTTGTGTCTATATTCACGATGGCTTGGTATATTTTACCCACATTCCATGAGCAAATCCTTGGACATCATCGTGATTGGGGCGGGACCGGCCGGGCTGAGCGCGGCGCTGTCGGCGCTCTCGGCACGGCCGAAGCCGTCCCTGCTGCTTGTGGACAAAATCGTCCCCTGGGAACGGCCCATCGCCTGCGCGGAAGGCGTATGGACCGACCAGTTCCACGCGGCGTTCGGCTTGAAACAGGAGTGGGTTCGGTTCAGGATAAGCACGCTTGTGCTGCATTCCGCGAACGGGGCGCGCGTTTCACATTATGCCAAGGAAGCCGGGTGCATCATCAACCGGTCCCTCATGCAGCGCGATCTGGCGTCTCAATGCGAAGCGCTCGGCGCCGAAATCCGGCTCAACGCGCGCGCGACCGGCGTGTCCCCCGAAAACGGCTCTCTCCGCGAAGTGCGGTTTGCCGACGGTTCGGTCGCGTTTGGCCGCGTCGTTGTCGACGCCTCGGGCCCCGTTGAGGGATTCGGAAAGGACGAGAAAATCTGCCGGAAACCGGCCGACCTCGAGCCCGCCTATTTCGCCGTCGTCGAAAACGCGGGGCTCGCCCCCGACGAGATCCACGTGTATCTCGGCTCGGGCATCGCGCCGGGCGGATATGCCTGGGCCTTCCCGCGCGAGAAAAACGAGGCGAACATAGGGCTGGTGCTGGGCGCATCGTACCGTGGCAAGGTCGACATCAGAAAACTCCTCGATTCCTTTCTCGCACGGCATTTCCCATCCGCAATCGTCAATGTCCGCCGCGCCGGGGCAATCCCCTGCGGCGGCAAGCCCCTTCGGATAGCCGTAAGCAGACTCGTAAAGGCCGGTGACGCCGCGAGCATGGTAAACCCGTTCTCTCGCGCGGGCATCATGGAAGCGGTGATAAGCGGAAAACTGGCGGGCGCCTGCGCGCGCGATATGCTGTCGGCGGGAACGCCGGAAAAAATGCGCGCCGCGTGCGGCAATTACCGGAAACGGTGGCAAAAGGCATTGGGGAAAAAACAGGAGAAGCTTGCTAAGGCGAAGGATGCGCTCTTCAAGATTCCGGACGCCGACTACGATGCGGCGTTTGCGGCGCTCGATAAAATTCCTCCAAAGAAACGGACGATAACGAAGATAATAGGATTGAGCCTGGGAAGGTTTCCGCGGCTGGCGCTTGCCATGAGACATCTGATTTAAAAAAGTCACCACGGAGACACGAGAGATCACGGAGAATAACAGCGCCCTTTCCGCTGGCGACGTCATCGCACCGAAGATCGATTCCACCTTCCATGAAAACAACGATTTTTTTCTTCTCCGGTACCGGCAATTCCCTTCGGGTCGCCAAGGACATTGCCGGGAGTACCGGCGGCGTCCTGCTGTCCATTGCCGATCTGATTGGCAACGATAAGATTCGCGCCGATTCCGATGCCGTCGGCATTGTTTTCCCGGTCTATTATACGGACCTGCCGCTGATAGTGAAACGCTTTGCGGAGAAACTGGCCGTATCCCCCTCCCAATATATTTTCGCGGTTGCTACTTATGGCGGAGGCATGGGCGATTCGTTCAAAACCCTTAACCGCGTTCTTCGAGCCCGCGGGGCAGTTCTTTCCGCGGCTTTCGGCGTGCACATGCCTCAGAATGCGTTTAAAAAGCCCTGGGAAAACCATCGGAAGATTTTCGCCCGATGGAAAAAGAAGCGGGAAATAATCTGCGAAAGAATCGCCCGGCGTCAAGCGGGAGGCTTTCTCTCGGACAGGGTGCTCTATCTCGGCCTGACCCCTTTCCGGCCGCTGTTCCATTCGCTGGTGAGAGGCGGCATTTCGAAAATATCCGGTTCACCGCGTGACGCGGCGATGGAAGAACTCATCCACCGGGCGGATGCGGGTTTCCAAACCAACGATTCCTGCAACGGATGCGGCACCTGTGCAAAAGTCTGCCCCGTCGGGAATATTATTCTGATGGGAAAAAAGCCTGTTTGGCAGCATCGCTGCGAAAATTGCCTGGCCTGTTACAACTGGTGTCCCAAAAGGGCGATAACCGGCAAGATTGCGCAACGGGGGTATTTTTACCGGCACCCGGAGGTTGGGATGAGGGAGATAGCGGGGCAGAAAAGAGTTATTACTCCGGCAAGTTAAGATGCATAAAGATAAAAGACCGTTCGTGGTGAGCCTGTCGAACCATGAACGCTCCTCCTTCGACAATAGCTCAGGACGAGCGGGTTTGTACCTATGTAATTGCCGGAGTAATAATTGAAAGAACTGTGTGATTTGTTTAGCGAATCCGACATACGGGGTACACGACCGGGTTCCTCTATCAATCTTTCTTGGTGCCCCCGCAACAATGTTTCTGGCTTGCCACCGCGCTATCATGGGGGTCACGCGAGAGGGGGTAGCGCAGGACCGTCGCGGAATGAACCGAACTTTGAGGATATGAGCGACGGGCCGGAGCGAGGGGGATTCTTCCCCCTCTAAAAGATACTGAATTTGCAAATGCGATTTGCACAACTGTAGGAAGGTCGAGGCCGGGGGAGATACTTCTCCCCCGATATTTTTTTCTTTTACTTATTTCTTACGCTTCGTCCTCCGCCCGCATCTTCTCGTAAAACTTGACAAAGCTTTCCTTGTTTTCGCCCGTCCGTTGGCGGCCAACGAAGCTCAGAGCGTCCTGGGGATGCACGTTGAGCATCCCGGAAACCATGTAGGGTATGTTGTATCCCCATTCCATTTCGTTGCGCAGCGGAAGAATCGTGGTTTCGATGACGTCGAGGATGGGCCGGATGTTGAACTTCGGGTTCTTGAGGAAACCCATGAGCAGTTCGAGCGGGCAGTTGCCGGCGGCCCGGCCGAGGCCGTAGAGCGTTCCGTCGAGGTAATTGGCGTTCTTGATGATGCCCTCGATGGTGTTGGCGAAACCGAGTTGCATCTGGTTGTGGCAGTGGATGCCGATTTCCTTGGTGCGGAGGTAGCGCTGGAACTTGTGAACCAGGTAGTCGATGTCCTCGCTGTATAGCGAACCGAAGCTGTCGACTATATAACAGGCGGTGATGGACGTTTCGGACTCGATTTGCTGGAGCGCTTCGTCGAGGTCGCGCTCAAGGACGTGCGAGATTGCCATGATGTTGATTGTCGCCTCGTAACCCTTCTTGACGGCGTTGTTGGCGAGCGCTATGGCCTTGTCCACGTCCTTGACGTAGGTGGCGACACGCACCATGTCGATGACGCTCTCGGCCTTCGGAAAGATGTCGTCGCCGGTGGCCTTGTGCGCGTCCTGCATGACTGCAATCTTGGCCGTCTTTGGAATTCCCTCGGTGGCCTTACGGAGCATGTCCTCCTCGCAAAACCGCCAGGCTCCGTACTTTCCGGGAGAGAAATGCTCCTTGCTGTTGCGGTAGCCGAGCTCGATGATGTCGACGCCCGCCTGGCTGCAGGCCGAGTAGATGTTCCTCACGGTTTCGAGGGTGAACTTTGAATTGTTCATCAATCCGCCGTCGCGGATCGTGCAGTCGCATACTTTGATTTGTGGTCTGAACATGGTTTGTTCCTGTCGGTGTTGTGGTATCAAAAGGTTTTGGACATCAGACGGGACGGCAAGGGCCCGCATAATCTCCACCGGACGAAAAACAAGGGTTGTGAAAAATAGTACATTTTCAGCCGCTGCGACATGTTGTTTTTGCCGTAAACGTCAAAAATACGGGGCCTGCTGCGCCGTATTGTTAATTATTTTATACGCTTCTTTTATTAATATTAGGAACCGAATGCGCGGTCTGAAAGTGGCCATTTCCGGAAAAGGCGGGGTTGGAAAATCGACCCTTGCCGCTGCCCTGTGCAGAATTTTTTCCGGAAAAGGACGGAAGGTCGTCGCCATCGACGCCGACCCCGACGCAAACCTCGCGTCCGCCCTCGGCCTCACCCGGGACCAAAAGTCCCGCATCCGCCCGCTCGCGCGCGAATCCGGCCTCATAGAGGAGCGCACCGGCGCCCGTTTCGGAAGGGCCGGGCAGATGTTCTCGCTGTCGCCCGAAGTCGCGGACGTGGCGCACAAGTACGGCGTCGACCACAACGGCGTGTCGCTGCTGGTGCTGGGCGCGGTGAAATCGGGCGGCGGCGGCTGCGCCTGCCCGGAGAACGTCTTTCTCAAGAAGCTCATTCGCCATCTCGTTCTTCGAGACGACGAGACCGTCGTGGTCGACATGGAGCCCGGCATCGAACATCTGGGCCGCGCCACGGCGCAGGGCGTCGACGCGATGATAATCGTACTCGAACCGGGATCGCGGAGCATGGAGACGGCGCGAAGGATCATCGCATTGTCAAAAGAGATAGGGTTGGGAGACAAGCTGTGTTTCGTGCTCAATAAAATGAGAAGCGGGGTGGATGAAAAAGCCGTAACGGATGCCGGGTTTGGCGGTTCGAAGGTTCTTGGAAGTATTCCATTCGACGATACGTTTATTGATGCGGATTGCAGGGGAGTGTCAATCTTTGACGTTCCGGGAACGGAAGGCATACAAAAGGAATTTGAAGCTATAGCGGAAAAGCTGTTGGTTCTCGCCGCGAAAAAAGATCCGGTGGGGGAGGTGTCCCCCTGAAAAGGTTGGAGGGTTCGAGCGTTGACGCGTTAAAGAGTATTATAACGAGGTCTTTACCCCTCTCATGCGGGAGAGGGGAAGGGGTGGGGTTGCGAACGCAGATGGCGCAAGAATAGAATTGACAAAATTGATTCCATATGCCGCGCGTTAGGGGCGACGGAGGGTGCGCCAAAGCGCATTGCTGGCCGACCCCTCGCCGCAGGCGACTCGGGGCGGACCGGCAACGAGGCGAATAGCCGGGCCCGGAGGAGAACCGACCCCGCGCATTGCGCGGGGAAACGCCTAAAGTATCTACTATCAAGAAATGGAGCTGCAATGACCTCACCATCACTGTTCCTCGCCACCGCCATCGGCAGCCTGCCGCACGCAAGCGCCGGCAAGGCGGTGGACATCGTTCTTGACAAAATACCGGACTGCCCCATATGGCCGCAGCTCCCGAGGCTCGGGCTGCGGGAACAAATGGAGATACAGTACTCCGAGGGCCTTCCCTGCGCGAAAATCGACGAGGCAAAGGGAAGAATGTTTTTCGACACCTCGGACGACGACGCCAATGCGGCCGCTATGGCGTCTTTTTACGAGACGTTCATTGCGGCGCAGGAAAGCGGCGACTGGGGCGCTTTCGCCGTCTCGCCCGCCTTTTCCAAGGGAATTTACGAGCTCCGCGACAGGCTCAAGGCCTCGGGCGGGAAGCGGGCCTGGCTCAAGGTCCAGACCACCGGGCCGCTGTCGTTCGGGCTTTCCATCGTCGACGAAAACAAGCGCGCCATCTACTACAACGAGGCGTTCCGCGACATCGTGGTGAAGGCGCTCGCGGCGAAATGCACCTGGCAGATTAGGCTGTTTTCGGAATTCGCGGACAACGTCATTTGTTTCATAGACGAGCCCATCCTCTCCGCGTTCGGCTCCTCCACCTACGTTTCGATACAGCGCCCCGACGTCGTCGGGGCGGTCTCCGAGGTCGCCCAGGCGATTCACGAGGCGGGCGCGCTGTGCGGGGTGCATTGCTGCGGAAACACCGAATGGCCCATCCTCGTCGACGCTGGGGTCGACATCATCAATTTCGACGCATACGGGTACGGCGAGTCGATAGCCCTGTACGCCCCACAAATCGGAGAGTTCCTGAAACGCGGCAAGTTCGTCGCCTGGGGCATCGTGCCGACGTCGGAGAAGATAGCGTCCGAGACCGTCGAATCGCTGGTCGCTAAGTATGACGGCGCCGTTGCCGGGCTCGCGGCCAAGGGAGTCGACACGGCGCTCATCCGCAGGCAGTCTTTGCTCACCCCGTCGTGCGGCACGGGGTCGCTCACCGAAGCCCAGGCCGAAAGGGTGTTCGAATTGCTGGCGGGGCTGTCGGAGACGTTAAAAAAAAGAGGGTGATGCGTATAGGCGAATATGCGTGAAGGTGTATGAATATGAAGAGGAATAAAAGAACGTTGCGGCAAAAAAAAGTTGATGGACGTCCATTGGCCGACATGCGCCAAAGTACGCCTGTTCCATTGCATCCCGATTGCGGCGCATATACGCATTTACACCTCCACGCATTCACGAATATATGACAACCATCGCACTCACCGGCAAGGGCGGAACCGGAAAGACCACCGTCGCGGCGCTCATGGTTACATGGCTGGTCGCAAACGGAAAAACGCCGGTCCTCGCCGTGGACGCCGATCCCAACGCCAACCTCAACGAGGCGCTCGGCGTGGACTATTCGGCGACGGTGGGTGGCATCAGGGAGGACGCGCGGGCAAAGGCCGCGTCGATGGCGGGCGGGCTGTCCAAGCAGCAGTTCCTCGAAACGCAGGTGAACCGGGCGCTTGTCGAAAGCAAAGGGTTCGACCTCGTGGTTATGGGCAGGCCCGAGGGACCCGGCTGCTACTGCTTCGCCAACAACGTTCTGCGGGACGTGCTGGCGAGGATATCGAACGGCTATCCCTTCACGGTGGTCGACTGCGAGGCCGGGCTGGAACACCTGTCGCGGCGGACGCTTCTCACCGTGGATTGGCTGATTGCGGTGTCCGATCCGTCGATACGCGGGATCAGGTCGGCCGGGAGGGTGGGCGACGTGGTCGATGAGATGAGAACGCGGGTGAGGCACAGGGCCCTGGCCGTCAACATGATGCGAAACGGGACCGGCATGCTGAATGACGCCCAGGAAAAAGCGGTTGAGGAAAGCGGGCTCGACAGGGTGTTTTTTCTGCCCTTGGACGATCAGATAAGGATGATGGATGAAAACGGGGGATCGGTAAAAGATATCAAATCGGACGGCATGATTTATGAAGGCGTTGATAGAATGATGAAAGAGATTCTAGAATAAGAACTGAGAGTTGAAAGTTTAAAGTTAAAAGCTTAGCATATTGTCATCGAAATTTATTAATGCCAATTGGCGCTACGAAAGATTTATTGACTGATAAGATTGCCTATGCCGCGCGTTAGGGGCCGCCCGAGGGCGAGCCCGAGACCGTAGGGAGAACCGACCCCCGCGAAGCGGGGGGAACGCCCAAATTATTCTTAATGATGGGGAGAGTAATGTCACCGAACCTTCAACCTGAACCTCATTCCGATCCCGCAACCGTTCAAATGCGGGACGCCGCCAAGAGGCGCGGCATCGAAACCGTCTGGGACCGGTCGGCGGCAAACGTCGCCTGCAAATTCGGCCTGGAGGGGCTGTGCTGCAAGAACTGCAACATGGGGCCGTGCAGGATTTCGGCAAAGACGCCTCGCGGCATGTGCGGCGCCGACGCCGACACCATCGCCGCGCGCAACCTTGCGCGGGCCGTGGCCGCCGGCACGTCGGCCCACTCCGACCACGGCCGCCATCTGGTGCACACGCTCCGGATGGTCGCCGAAGGCGCGACCGATTCCTACCGCATCGCCGACGAGCGGAAGCTTTTTGAGTTCGCGGAACTGTACAAGATAGAGACGCGGGGCCGGGCCGTCCTCGATGTCGCCAAGGACCTTGCGCGCGCGCTGGACGCGGAGTTCGCCCATGCCGAGGCGCCCATGAAGACCCTGTCGCAGGCGCCCCTTAAGCGGCAGGCGGTGTGGGAAAAGGCCGGGGTGAAGCCGCATGGAATCGACCACAGCGTCGTGGAGCTCATGCACCGTACCCACATGGGCGTGGACCACGCCTTCGACCACGTGGAGCGGGGAACCCTTACAACCGCCATCGCCGACGGCTGGGGCGGGTCCATGATAGCAACCGCGGTCTCCGACATTTTGTTCGGCACGCCGAAGCCGGTGCTCTCTTCGGTCAACCTCGGCGTGATTTCGAAGGACCACGTGAACATCGTGGTCCACGGCCACGAACCCGCGCTGTCGGACTGCGTCGCGGCCGCGTGCGAGGACCCGGCCATGATAGAATACGCAAAGGGAAAAGGGGCGGCCGGGATACGGCTCTCGGGTATCTGCTGCACGGCGAACGAGATACTCATGCGGCGGGGCGTTCCCGTGGCCGGGAATTTCCTCCAGCAGGAGCTTGCCGTCATGACCGGCGCCGTGGAGATGATGCTGGTGGACGTGCAGTGCGTCATGCCGTCGCTGGCGTCGGTCGCGGCGTGCTTCCATACCAAAGTGGTCGCTACGTCCAAACTCGCGCACACCGCGGGGTTCGAGACCGTCGCCTTTTCCGAAGAGCGCGCAATGGACCAGGCGAGAACGCTGGTGAGATCGGCGATAGACAACTTTGCGAACCGGAACAGGGACAAGGTCGAAATTCCCGAAAGTCGCGTCGATTTCGTGGCCGGGTTTTCGGTGCGAGCCATCCACGAGATGCTCGGCGGCCGCTTCCGGGCCACGTTCCGCCCGCTCAACGACGCCATTATCGACGGCCGCATCCGCGGCATCGCCGGCGTCGTGGGATGCAACAATCCCAAGAAGAACCTCGACGGCAGCATTGTGCCCCTTGTAAAGGAGCTCGTCGCCAACGACGTGCTTGTCCTGCTCTCCGGCTGCGCGGCGATATCGTGCGCCAAGGCGGGCCTGCTGTCGCCGGAAGCGGCCCGAAACACGGCCTCGCCCGGCCTCGCCGAGGTGTGCGAGGCAATCGGCATACCTCCGGTGCTGCACATGGGATCGTGCGTCGACAACAGCAGGATACTCTCGGCGGCCTGCGACGTGCTTCGCGAAGGCGGGCTGGGCGAGGACATTTCCGACCTTCCGGCCGCGGGCGCCGCACCCGAATGGATGAGCGAAAAAGCCGTCGCCATCGGGCACTATTTCGTCGCCTCGGGGATGCTCGTGCTTCTGGGGAGCCCGCTCCACGTGACGGGCGGGGAAAAACTCGACGGGTTCCTCACCCGGGGGGTAGAGGAAGCGTTCGGCGGAAGGTTCGCCTGGTCGTCCGGCACGGCGGAACAAGTGAAGATCATACTGGAACATATCGACAAAAAACGCGCGGCGCTCGGCATCAACGCGAAGCGGTCGCGCGTGTTGCTTGATATGAAGGAAAGAAGGGCGCTCGATGTCTAAGCTCATCGCATCATCGGCCATACGCGGCGCGCGTTCGGTGGTTGCGCGTGCGCGCAACGCGACGAAAGCGGCGATTGACGCCAAAGGACCCGACCAGCCCGTGGCGTTCCCGAACACGGGCTATTTCCTGCCCGTTGCGTACTCGATGCTGGGGCTGGAAATAAAAACGCTGGGACAGACGCGCGACATTATTGATAAATGCGAAAACATCCTGCCCGCGGTTCCCCGCGAGGCCGCGTGGCTCCCGTACCTGGGGAACGCGCTCGACGCCGGCATGGCGACGCTGCTCGCCTTCGAGGTCATCGAGGCATGCAAGACCGTGGTCGGCCCCGATCCCCTCGCCGGCATCTGGCTCGGCGCGGCCGACGACGTCATCATGCGCGAGCGCGGGGTTGAGTTCGTCGACGGATCGGCCCCCGGCTTTGCCGCCGTGGTGGGCGCGGCGCCCGACGCCGGCGCCGCCGTAAAGCTCGCGCGGGAACTGCAGAGCAAGAACCTGTACGTGTTCATGGCGGGCAACGTGGGCGGCGTGTCGTTTGCGGAGCAACTCGCGTCGAAAAACGTCGAGCTGGGCTGGGCGACGCGGCTCGTACCGTTCGGCAAGGACACGAGCGCGTGCATACACGCGCTCGGCTTCGCCAGCCGCGCCGCCCTGTCGTTCGGCGGGGTTAAAAAAGGCGACTTCAAGCGGAACCTGGCCTACAACAAGAACCGCGTGTTCGCGTTCGTGCTGGCCCTCGGCGAGGTGGACGACGAGAAATACGCCGCGGCCGCGGGGTGCATCAACTACGGGTTTCCCACCATCGCCAACACGCCTATTCCCCAGATTCTCCCGACCGGCATCTGCACCTACGAGCACGTGGTGAGCAACGTTCCGCTCGACGCCATCGTCGCGCGGGCGCTGGAGGTGCGCGGGTGCAAGGTGAAGGTGACCAGCATACCCATACCCGTGAACTACGGCAGCGCGTTCGCCGGCGAACGCATCCGCAAAGAGCAGGTGCACGTGGAGTTCGGCGGCACCAAAACCACGGCGTTCGAATACTGCACCATGAAGGACGCTTCGGAGGTCGAGGACGGGAAAATCACCGTCGTCGGGCCCGAGGCCGATGCGGTGCCCCCCGGGTCGCAGCTTCCGCTCGGGATATGGATAGAGGTGGCGGGCCGCAAAATGCAGCCCGACTTCGAACCCATCCTGGAGCGGCAGGTGCACCATCTGATAAACGGGGCCGAGGGCGTGTGGCACATGGGCCAGCGCGACATCGTATGGGCGCGCATCAGCAAGGACGCGTTCGCCAAGGGCTTCCTGATCCGGCACCTCGGCGAGATCGTCCGGGCGAAGTTTTTGAGCGACTATCCCGCCATCGTCGACAAAGTGCAGGTGACGCTCTTCACCGACGCGAAAAAAGTGGAGGAACTCGTCGCAGAGGCGCGGCGCGTGTACCGGGAGCGGAACCTGAGGCTCGAATCCATGACCGACGAGAGCGTCGACCTGTTCTATTCCTGCCTGCTGTGCCAGTCGTTCGCTCCCAACCACGTGTGCGTGATTACGCCCGAGCGCCTGGGCCTGTGCGGGGCCTACAACTGGCTCGACGGCAAGGCCGCCTACGAGATAGACCCGACGGGCCCGAACCAGCCGCTTGCCAAGGGCGAATTGCTCGACCCGGTGCGCGGCGTGTGGAAGAACATCAACGACTACGTCTACCGGCATTCGAACAAGGCCGTCGACGAAATCACCATGTATTCCATCATGAAGAACCCGATGACCTCCTGCGGCTGTTTCGAGGCAATCTGCGCCGTGTCGCCGGAGCTCAACGGCATCGTGGTGGTGAACCGCGAATACGCGGGCGACACGCCGCTTGGCATGCGGTTCTCCACGCTCGCGGGCACCGTGGGCGGCGGCCAGCAGACCCCCGGGTTCATCGGCTGCGGGAAGAGCTTCCTTCTTTCGAAAAAGTTCCTTTCTGCCGAGGGCGGGTTCGGCCGAATCGTGTGGATGCCGTCGCAGCTCAAGCGGCAGATGAAGGAGGACCTCGACATCGCCGCCGGGCGAACGCAATGGCCCGACCTGCTCGACCGAATCGCCGATGAAAACGTCGGGACCGACACCGGCGCCATTCTCGCGTTTTTAAAGGAGAAAAAACACCCGGCTCTTGACATGTGGGATATCACAAGACCGAGCCAAGAAGCGGAAAAGGCCGACGCGGCGCGCGGAGCGGCGGGCGAAAAGCCGGACGTTACGGTTGATGCAAAGCCGATGGAGAAATCTCCCGGCGCACGGCCAACAGCCGGATCATCAAAAACGACAGGTGTCATCGATGAACCGATTGAAATTCCGCCGGTGCCGGGGTCCAAGGCGCGTATCGAAGAAAATCTCGCCTATGTGCATGCGGTAATCGCCGATCTTTTAAGAAAAGCGGCGTCGGGCCCAGTCGATCCCACCCTTGATGAATCGGTGAAAAAGTTTCTTGAACTGGCCCGGTCCCTGCACGAAACCGGTAACGTTGACTCAATAAGTGCTGACGGAAAGGAAGAACAGGATTCGCCTGAAATCATTCTGCCCTCAAAATTCACCTATCCGAAAGAAGCGTTCTCGGGAAGCGTCGGCACGGTGACGCTCGGCGGCTCCGGAACGCGGACGTCGAGCCTGTCCATCGGCGGCGAACGTATTCTGCCGTTCAGGTACATGGAAGGGAACGCGGGAAACCCTCCCGCCGTCGCAATGGAGGTGTTCGACGCGCCGCCCGAGAAGTATCCAGCCGCCCTCGAAAACCTGTTCGGCGGCATGCTCGCGGACCCCGCCTCTATGGCGCGCCGGTGCGTCGAGGAGTTCGGTGCGCAGGCGATATCAGTCCGGCTCGACGGGTGCCATCCCGACAAGGGAAACCGTTCGCCGCAGGACGCGGCGGACTCCGTCGCGACGGTCCTTCGCGCCGTGGGCGTGCCTCTCATCGTGAGCGGCCCGTCCCATTTTGAAAAACGAAACGAGGTGATGAAGAAAATAGCCGCCGATTTCGCCGGCGAAAACCTGCTCCTCAACTGGGCGGAAACCGACAACTACAAGACCATAGCAGGGGCCGCGCTCGGCTACGGCCACTGCGTGGTCGCGCAGTCGCCAATCGACGTCAACATGGCCAAGCAGCTCAACATCCTGCTCGCCGCCATGGGGGTCGCTCCGGACAAAATAGTCATCGATCCCATGACGGGCGCGCTCGGCTACGGCCTCGAATACACCTATTCCGTAATGGAACGCATCCGGCTCGGCGGCCTCGGCGGCGACGCCATGCTTTCGCAGCCGTTTGTCTGCGCCATCGGGTTCGAGACCGCGAAATGCAAGGAGGCCAACGCGGAAGGAAAGGAATTTCCCCTCTGGGGCGACGCGGCGGGCCGGGGAGTGAACCTGGAGGTGAGCGCGGCGATGGCGCTTATAAACGCCGGGGCGAACCTGCTCGTCATGTATTATCCGGAGGCGGTGAAGACGGTAAGAGGCGTGATTGATAAAATGAAAAAGAAATAAAGAGCCGGGGGAGAGGTATCTCCCCCGGCCTCGACCGCCGAAGGCGTTCTCGGCACTCCCCTCTCTTAGGGTAGCCCCCTTGACAGCGCGGCGGCAAGCCAGAGACATCGCTGCGGGGGCACCACGGGAGAGCAGGAGGAAACAACAGGATTTCAAAAATCGTTTGACCTCACCCCCTTCCCCTCTCCGTCAGGAGAGGGGAGCCGAGCGGAAGATTGATATTTGAGATGGGCTCAAATGCATTGCCGCGAAGCGGCGTTCCACCGCGGTTGCGTTGCGAAGGGGCGACGCGTCGCGAGCGTACATCGAGCGACCTTGCGCGGCCCTTCGCAGGAGGGGGTGTGCCGAAGACCCCGCAGGCCGAAGGCCGAGGAGGCTGAGGCCGGGGGGAAACGCGAAGCGGTGCCCCCACCAGAGACTAAACAAAAAAAGGAATTGCACGTGGCAAAAAAACTCACAGGCATGGACATCTTCAAGCTCCTTCCCAAGACCAACTGCGGGGAATGCGGGGTGGCGACGTGCATGGCGTTCGCCATGAAGCTCGCGCAGAAAAACGCCGAGCTGGCACAGTGCCCCTACGCATCCGACGAGGCGAAAACCGTGATAGGAGCGGCAAGCGAGCCGCCCATCCGGCTTGTAAAGATCGGGGCCGGGGAGCGGGCCGTGGCCGTGGGCAACGAGATCGTGATGTTCCGGCACGACAAGACCTTCGTCCACCAGACGGCCATCGCAATCCAGTGCGACGACACGCTGGATGAGCGGGACATCGGGCGGCTCGCCGCCGACATGGAATCCTACTGCATCGTGAGGGTGGGCGAGACGCTGCGGGCTGACATGCTGTGCGTCAACAACGCAAGCGGCGACGCGGGAAGATTCGTGAAGGCCGCGAAAGCCGCCGCCGGGGTTTTCAAGGGCGGATTGATTTTGAAAAGCGATTCACCGAAGAGCCTCGTCGAATGCGCCCAGGCGGTTGCCGGCCGGGTGCCCCTGCTGTGTTCGGCCACGAAAGACAACGCCGACGAAATCGGGGATTTTTCATTGAAGGCGAAGCTCCCTTTGTGCGTGAAAGCGGAGTCCATGGACGCCGCGTTCGAACTTACGCACCGGCTTGCCGAAAAAGGCATCCGGGACATGATCATAGACGTTCCTTCCGGCAATGCTGCCGCAATGATCCAGAGCAACACCGTGGTCAGGAAAGCCGCCGTTTCTTCGTCGGTCAAGGAGATGGGATATCCAATCATCAACTTCGTCACGGGACGGCAATCAACGGCCGAGCTGGTTGCCGACGCGTCGAGCGCGCTATGCAAATACGCGTCGATAGTCGTCGTCGACCGGTCCGACAAGGAGGCCCTGCTCCCGCTGCTGATGCTGCGCCAGAACATCTTCACCGATCCGCAGAAGCCGATCCAGGTGGACGCCGGCATCTACAAAATCGGCGAGCCGGGCCCGGACGCGCCGCTCGTCGTCACCACCAATTTTTCCCTCACGTATTTCATCGTGAGCGGGGAGCTGGAGAACGCGGGCGTCCCCGTGCGGCTCGCCATCGTCGACGCGGAGGGCATGAGCGTGCTCACCGCCTGGGCGGCGCGCAAGTTCAACGGCGAGAAAATAGGCGCGTTCCTCAAGGGCCAGAACGCGGACAAGCAGTTTTCGTCCCGCAAGCTCATCATACCGGGATACGTGGCCTCCATTTCGGGAGAACTCGAGGAACAGATGCCCGGGTGGGAGGTGCTCGTGGGGCCCCAGGAGGCGTCGGATTTAGGGCCGTTTATGAAGAGGTTTCTAAAAGCGTAACATAGCGCGTATAAAAAATGATTCCGTGATAGTGAAAAAAACGCCGACCTTCGAACTATCCTTTCTTGATGCCCCCGCAGCGATAACTCTGGCTGGCCGCCGCGCGTTCTTGGGGGCCACCAAGAAAGGAATCCGCCTGCCCAACAATCCTAGCCATGCCAGCCGTTTAAAAGAGGTTTGCGAAGGGGTGAATAAAATTAGGGGTTTCATCACGATGAAAGGAAGTCGGCTCTTCCGGTGCGGATCAGGTGGTTTTCTTTGATTTTTCCCGTAAAAAATCAATGACCTTCCGTATCCCGCCCGCGATTTTTCTGTCCAATCCCGGGAGTTCTTCCGGCGCAAGGTAATCGCGCAATTCATCTTCAACCGTTTCCCCGGTCAACGCCGAAGCCGCGGACTCGATCTTGGCGATAAATTCGTCAAGGGGCATGGAGGACGCGCGTGCGTTTTTTCTCCCGGTTTCTACCCGTCCAAGGCGGCGAACCAGCGTGTCCACGTCCGGCGAGACCATTAAATGTACGGCGATATAATAGACGTCGAACAAATCTCTTACGAGCCCTCGCTCGTTCCATGCCGCAAGTTTATGGGAAAGCGCATGGCGGAAGTCCATGCCCCTGATAATACGCGGCGGAACATTTGCCGCGCGCGCAAGGGACGACGTGCTCAGTGGGCTGGAGGGAATTTCCGCCGAGACGTTGACCTCGATTTGGACCTTTACCGTCTCGCGCGCTACGACGCAGCGTATGCATTTTGAGTTGATGCCGCACGAAACGGACAAATCCGTCTCACTCTTCAATGCGTCAAGAAGACGGTCCTTGATTTCTTTTTTTGAAGAATACGGCACGAACACGTAATCGAGATCGTTGGTGAAACGCGGGCAATCGGCCAGCCTGAGCTCCATGCCGCCTTTGAGGATCGCGTGGTTGCCGAACTCGTCGGCGAACAGGTTGATTATCCGGAGCATCAGACGTTCGGATTCATGAATGTTCGCCAGAAAGAACTCCTTTGACGAATGAGATGAATTTCGGGTTTTTATACCGGGCGAGCAGGTCTTCCGTCACGGCACGGTTCAACCCCGACAGATCGATGTCTTGAAATACGTTGAATGAGAAACGGAATCCCTTTTGATAAAAATACAGGGTGTCGAGAAACGCCTTTTCGGCCGTTGCGTACCGTATCCCGTCTTCGTACTCGCAGCCGAAAATCAGATGTTTCGCGATGCCGCGGTATATCAGGTTCCCGTATCGTGTGTTGAAACGGCGGTTGCGGCCCGTTTTGACCGCATACACCGTTTTGGCCGGAACCGAACCTATCAGCAACTTGCGGGAAAGGGCGCTCCCGAGGCTTATGTATGATTCGGGGTACAATTTCTGGGAAAGAGCTTCGAGACTGAACTGCCCGGCGATATATATACCACGTTTGAAACGTGATATCGCGCCGCCCGCGATGAGCGAAGATATCCTTCGTGAAAGAAGAACCGGATTGCCGGTACCGAACAGGTTTTTCAGGTCGCTCCGGGAAAAAACGCCGTTCATGTCCCGCGACCATTTTTGAAGAAGGAGGTAATTATCGAGCGTATTTTTCATAATGACATATAATATACATTTATTGATATTAACTGTCAATGTGTTAAATGTATCCGTAAAAGACCGAGCATGGTTACACGGCAACGTGTGGTCGGGTAAAGCGGAAGCTGGAATTCCGTAGATGGGGTACCGTTTCGCGAGTCGTTTGCGAAGGTGATTTCTTGATTACGCGTATGCGTTTTTGGCCGTACCTGCTGCCCGAAATCCCGGCACCTCTTTCCAACGCTTTTGGATAAAGCCGCGCAACCCATGCGCCCGAGTTTGTTCCCGCTTGCGCCGGACAGCCCTGACTACCTATATTATTTGTGAAGTCATACCGGAGACTCGGTAGTTCCCCGTCGTTGTGTTTCCGCTTGCAACGACGTCGGATACGTAGGGCGCGTATAAGAAATGTCCGCTTTTCCCAAGGAGTACATCATGTACATGGATCCGGCAAACAGGCGGTTCGGCGCGTGGCGGCTCGATGATACGGCGCAAAGCGCAAAGGTCAAATTCTCCGTGTTTTTCCCCGACCGGGCGAAAGACCCGGCCCAATACGCCGCATGTCCCAAGCACGCAAACGGCAACGACAAAGCGATCAAGGATTACGGCAATCCGCATATCGCGTCCATCCACGTGGTGGGCGATTTCCAGACGAGGCTCGGGCAGCCCGTGGATTGGACGAAAAGCGACCGCAACGTGATGGTCAAATCGAGTCATCCGAAGGGATTCGTGTACAGCTATACGACGCCCGCGGCGTTGCCCGCCGGATATTATCAGTACAAATATTTCGTGACATTCGACGACGGACAGTCGCGATGGGTGTCGGACCCTTGTTCGCGGTACGGAGGCGTCGATTCGCGGAATTCCGCGTTCGTGGTGGGGCCAAGTCCCGTCGCCTCGGTCAATCCGATCGCCGTGCCGCGCAAACACCTGCGCGACCTTGTCGTTTATGAGTTGAATATCGACGATTTTACCGACGAATTCCGCGGCGGCCGCGCCGCTCTTGACGCGGTATGCGACAAGCTCGACACGCTGGTCGAGCTCGGCGTCAACGCCATACTGTTTTTGCCCTGGACAGCCTGGGCCGACGATACCTACAGCTGGGGGTATACGCCGTACCAGTATTTCTCGGTCGAGCACCGCTATACAAACGACTTTTCCGATACCTCGGCGGGACACGAAACGAAACAATTGTCGAGACTCAGAAACCTGATCAATCAATGCCATGCCCGCGGCATTCACGTGATCATGGACGGCGTGTTCAATCATGTCGGGCCGGATATCGATCCCTCGTACAGCGGGTTTGCGTATCGGTGGCTGTATCGGGACCCCGAAGCGTCTCCGTATGTCGGCGTGTTCGGCGGCACCTTCGGTTCGCTCAAGGATCTCGATTACCATAACGGCTGCACGCAGGAATTCATCAGGGACGTTTGCTTTTACTGGATGGACGAGTTCAACGTCGACGGCATCCGTTTCGACAACACCACCAACTTCTACGTGAGCGGCGACGCTCGCGGCTTGCCGACCCTGCTGGCCGATATCGCGGCGCACGCGGGCGATACCAACTTCTCGTTGACGCTCGAACATATCGACATGAGCGCGGCTGCCGTGACCAACGATACCGCGGCAACGAGCTTCTGGAACGACTCGTTGTATGCCTGCTGCTTCGATTACCTGTGGAACAACCGTATGGATTCCCGCATCATGGCATCGCTCGATTCGCACGCCTATCTCAGCGACGGGAAAATCTCCACCATGTACCTGAGCAATCACGATCATTCGCATGTGGCATGGCAAAGCGGTGCGAGTCGCAGTCAATACGGAAAGGTCTGCAACGCGGGTTCCATGAACTGGTTCGTGACGCAACCGTACGCCATTGCGTTGCTCATGTCGCCCGGCGCTCCCATGATACAAAACGGCCAGGAATTCGCGGAGGATCACTGGATACCGGAAGACGATTCGGGCAGCGGCAGGCGCGTCAAAACGCGGCCGATCCGCTGGAGCTTTCTTGACGACGGCATCGGTTCGAAACTGTTCGCGGTGTACAAGAAATTGATCGCGATTCGCACGGCGTATCCCGCGCTGCGTTCGGATAATTTCTATCCGCCCAAATGGGAATCGTGGAAAACGCAGTTCAACGAATTCGGCTACGGCATCGACACTGCGCGCCGGCTCATGATTTTCCATCGGTGGGGAAACGCGGACGGCGGCGCTGTGCAGAAATTTATCGTCGCGCTCAATTTCTCGGACTCCGAGCAATGCGCCGACATTCCGTTCTCCGAAGACGGTGTATGGACCGATCTCTTGTCCGGCGCGGCGGTCACGGTGCAAAACTGCGTGCTGAAAGACTGGAAAGTCGCTTCGTATTGGGGCCATGTGTTCTTCAAGTAATCCGTTTTGCAAACAGGTTTTCGTTGTCGCCGGTTGTGGAGTGCTTGAGCCACCGTGCAAAGACCTGTGTCTGAAACCGCGCCTTCCTTTCAAGTCTTGTAAATGCCTCGCGACTCTTACGCGCCAAGTTGACCATACGGCCACGAATATCTATATTCATCCATGAATCCGAGTAGCTTGAAGGGGCGCAACAGCCCTTGATGAGGCTGCTTCGATAAATCTATGAGGAAGGTAGCAAGAGGTAGTGCATGACCGATAAACTTGAATTATTCTCCGGGGTGCAAATAAGCGGTTCGCTGGAACTGAACATTCGGCGACTGAATCCATGGTGGGAAGGAAAACCGCTTCCGTTGTTGCCTCAAACCAGAAGACATATCGTCAAAAACATGAAGAAGAGGTTAGAGCGGAAGCTTGCACCGATAGTGGTTGTCAGGGGGCCTCGGCAAATTGGGAAAACGACCGCGCAATTGCAATTCATCAGCGATTTACTCGATTCCGGAACCTCCCCTCGGAATATTTTCAGAATGCAATTCGACGAACTGCCGGAACTGGTTCATTTTAAAGAGCCGATACTCAGGATTGTTGATTGGTATGAAAAAAATATTCTTCAACAAAGTCTTAACCAAGCCGCCCATGAGAGGAAAAACATTTTTTTGTTTTTCGACGAGGTGCAAAATCTTGCAAATTGGGCTCCGCAGTTGAAGTTTCTTGTAGATAGCAGTACCGTTAATACCTTGGTCACCGGAAGTTCGGCGTTAAGGATAGAGCTTGGTCGCGACAGTCTTGCGGGAAGGATTACAACTATTGAAACGGGGGTACTCTCTTTAACTGAAATTGCGCAATTCTGGGATATTCCTCTGGGATTACCAATCTGGGAAGAGAATGGTCTGGAGCCGATTACTTCAAAGGAGTTCTGGTTTGCTTTAAGGGCGCACGGAAAAAAAGTCGCTGCCGAACGCGACTTGGCTTTTTCTAAATTTTCGGAGCGCGGTGGATACCCTCTCGCTCATAATAGAAGGGATGTTTCGTGGGCATATATTGCCGATCAACTAAACGAGACAGTCATTCAGCGTGTCATCCAACATGATCTTCGAGTCGGAGATAGAGGACGCAAACGGGATGCCCCTTTGCTGGAAGAGTTATTCCGACTGGCGTGCCGGTATGCGGGGCAATCGCCGAGTCTCCAACTCTTGGCGCGCGAAACGCAACGGACGCTCAATGCCAATGTCGGTTCCCAAAGAGTGAACAATTATTTAAAATTCTTTGAAGATACGCTATTGCTGCGTCTGATAAACCCTTTGGAAATTCGGTTAAAAAAGAAAAAAGGATCCCCGAAAATTTGTCTTGCCGACCATGGTCTGCGCGCTTCTTGGCTGCGGGAATCGGTGCCGCTCGATCCGGTGGAACTCCGTAGTCAGGATCATTCCGTAGATATAGCCGGTCACATAGCAGAGAGCGTAACGGGTGCGGTTTTGAGCACAATTTCCGGATTGGATTTGGCGCATTTTCCGGAGAGAGACGGAGAACCTGAGATTGATTTCGTATTGACGGCGGGTGCGAAGAGAATTCCTTTGGAAGTAAAATACCGAAGACGAATAGATCCCTATGCCGATACGGAAGGCCTTCGCTCATTTATTGAAAAAGTCAAAAACAATGCGCCCTTTGGTGTGCTGGTAACGCAGTCAGACGATGTGATCGGTATCGAAGACCCGCGAATCATCACGATTCCCTTAAGTACATTGCTGTTGCTTCGGTAATTTGTAGGTAGCCATGCGTGTGGCAATAGAGCGAAGAACTGTTCGTGTACCGCCGCAGTCCCGGTCATAGGTTATTTGCCCCAACACACAAGAATCGACAGGAACCTGTAAATGAACCGTTCTTTGCGCGTGCTTGTTTTTGTTGCCATAGTCCTTTGCGTATCCGTTTTTTGCTTGAGCGATTGCCGATATACCGGCGCGTACCCGGACGCCTATACGCGTGGTAGCCTTCCCGCGTCCGCATTAACCCCGTGGGTCGGCGTGGGCGGGTGCGATACCACGGTCGCTTCAACGCCCGAGCCGGAGCCGACCGTGAAGCCTGCCGTCGTGGTCGTTGTCGCGGTCGCGGCGGTTGTCGCCGGAGCCGCGGTGCTGACCGCGCACGCAATCAAGAAGCGGAAAGCCGACCGGGAGAAATCGGGGAAGCAGCCTCAGGGAGAGTGAGCAGTATGCATGAAGGGGCGCACGATGCCTTTGCCGACG
>JGI20214J51088_10000038_pt1 | contig 80229 bp, 53 predicted proteins | sample WetSurMetagenome_FD_51088 | JGI IMG/M metagenome (IMG submission 51088) | reverse complement strand
CCCCAGGGCAAAAGTCATCGGGATAGATATAACAGAGGCAGTGAAGGTAAACGGTGTTGTAAGAATATTTACGGCAAAAGACATACCCGGCTCACATTATACAGGCCTGGTATATCCCGACTGGCCACTGATGATAGACGAAGGTGAAACAACAAGATATATAGGTGATGTTATTGCAGGTGTTGTTGCCGCTACTGAAGCTGTAGCCAGAAAGGCAGCAGCCCTTATTAATGTCAGTTATGAAGTTCTCACACCTGTGACAGACATGCACCTGGCTTCAAAACCAGGCAGCATTCAGGTTCATCCTGACAGGCCAAATGTAATTGAGACATCCGGTATAAGATTCGGAGATGTTGAAAAGGCATTTAAGGAAGCTGCATTTGTTTCATCAGGTATATACGAGACGCAAAGAATTGAGCATGCCTTCCTTGAAACGGAAACAGCAATTGCACTGCCCGATGAAGATGGCGTTCGACTTTACACCCAGGGGCAGGGTGCTTACGTTGACCGTAAAGCAGTAGCAACCATTCTTAATCTTCAGCAGGAGAAGGTCAGGGTTGTACAGGTACAGAACGGTGGTGGGTTTGGAGGTAAAGAAGATATCACAGTGCAGGGTCACGCTTCACTATTCGCATTCCTGCTGAAAAAACCCGTGAGGGTCCATCTGACCCGTGATGAATCAATTATTATGCACCCCAAACGCCATCCTGTGTGGATGGATATAAGCCTCGCCTGCAACAGCAAAGGGAAACTTACCGGCGTAAAGCTTAATGCAATTGGAGACACAGGAGCATATGCCTCTGTTGGTACCAAAGTGATGGAACGCGTTGTTGGTCACGCAACCGGAGGCTATACAATCGCGGCAGTTGATATTAAGGCAGTGACAGTATATACAAATAATATCCCTTCAGGAGCCATGCGTGGTTTTGGTGTGCCACAGGTGGTTTTTGCCGTTGAGAGCTGCATTGATGATCTGTGCCGGCAGGGTGGTTTTGACCGCTGGCAGGTACGCTACGACAATGCCCTGGAAGATGGCAGCAAAACTGCCACCGGGCAGGTGCTGACCGGAGTAGGTTTGAAAAAAACTCTTTTGGCAGTAAAAGATGAATTCAGAAAAGCCAGATATGCAGGCATTGCATGCGGATTGAAAAACACAGGCGTCGGAAACGGAATGGTTGACGACAGCGATGTGACTGTTGAGATAATCTCAGGGAGCAAAGTAATTATAAACCATGGCTGGAGTGAGATGGGCCAGGGAATACATACCATGGCCATTCAGACCCTCCACCAGGAGACGGGCATTGACCCCGAAATTATAGAAGTTAAAGTAGATACCTCGGCAGGATTGCCGACAGGAATGACAACATCATCACGGGCAACCGCACTGGTGGGCAATGCCCTCATAGACGTCTCGAAAAGAATACGTGATGACATGAAGACCGGCACGCTTGAGCAGCTTGCCGGACGGAAATATAAAGGTAAGTTTGTGTGCGACTGGACCTGTAAGCCAGGCACTGATACTGAAAAACCGGTAATACACTTCGCATACGGTTATGCAACACAGGTTGCCATACTGGATGATAACGGTGAGATTAAGAAGATAATTGCCGCCCATGATGCAGGCAGGGTGATGAACCATATGCTGTTTGAAGGACAGATAGAAGGGGCCCTTCATATGGGCATGGGATATGCCCTCACAGAAGACCTGCCTATGAAAGACGGACACCCGGTGAGCCTCAGGTTTAATGATATTGGAATAATAAGGGCCTCAGAGATGCCTGAGATGGAAATAATAAGTGTTGAAGAGAAAGACCCGGTGGGCCCGTACGGAGCAAAAGGCATCGGGGAGATAGGACTGGTACCAACTGCAGCTGCTATAGCAAATGCACTTTATACCTTTGACGGCATAAAAAGAACAAAACTGCCGCTGAAAAGAAAAAAATAGAATATCAATATAACACTATAACCTATGCCTGTTCTTCTGAAAAATGCAACTTTCATCGACTGGCAATCACTTCATTTTGCAAGCAGAAATATACTTGCTAATGAAGATGATCCGAAAATAAAGTTTGTTGAAAATGACTTCCCTGTTACTGACAACTTACAGGTATTGGATTGCAATGGCAGGCTGGTCACTAAATCTTTCGGTGTAGGTCACCATCACGTTTATTCGGCTTTGTCAAGAGGCATGAGAGCCCCCAAAAAAGTTCCGTCTGATTTTTCTGAGATTCTCAAATATATATGGTGGACACTTGATAAGTGTCTCGATGAAAAGATGATAGAGTCAAGCGCCCTGGTAACAGCTATGGAATGCGCAAAGGCCGGGTCAACATTCGTAATTGACCATCATGCATCACCGTTTGCCGTTAAGGGTTCATTGGAAATTATTGCAGCCTCCTTTGAAAAAGTCGGAGTATCTCATCTTCTCTGTTATGAGATATCTGACAGGGACAAAGCACAGATAGCAAAAGAGGGACTGGAAGAGACAGAACAATATTTGAAATTTCACCAGGGCCTGGTTGGACTTCATGCTTCATTCACTGTTGGAGACAACACACTGGATGCAGCTGTGGAGATGATGAACAGGTATAAATCGGGCATTCACATTCATGTCTCCGAAGACATGTACGACCAGGAGATGTGCATCAGGAAACACGGTAAAAGAGTCATTAAAAGACTCAATCAGTCAGGGGTGCTTTCATCAGGCAAAACAATACTGTCGCACTGCCTACATCTTGATGAAGAGGAAAAAGAAATAATAAGGAAATCAGAGTGCACCGTTGTACAAAACTGTGAAAGCAACCTCAATAATAACGTAGGATATTTCAACGGTCATGATCTCGGGGAGCGGATAATGCTAGGCACAGATGGTATGCACAGTGATATGCTCCGGAGTGCAAAAGCCTCATTTTTTGTTGGGCAACGTTATGATAACATAAACTATAGTACAGCCTATAAACGATTTCGTCAGATCCACAATTATCTGAGCGATAACAGCTTCACCGGTGATGGGGAAAACAACCTTGTCGTTCTTGATTACAACCCTCCGACTCCTGTAGATAAGGAAAATTTCCTGGGCCACTTTATTTTTGGTATCACATCAAATCATGTCAGTGACGTTATTTCAAACGGCAGGCTCATTGTGAAAGACCGCCGGATCATTAATGTCGATGAGGACGATATAATTTCAGAATCGCGTGAGCAGGCAAAGCGTCTGTGGGAGAGGATGTCCAGGGCGGAATTCTATAAATAGAATCATCATTTTTATATCAGTAATTTGATTCACCAGGTGCGTATTCTCTGCGAGGAATCAGGATCTTTGCTTGGTATCTCTTTGCATTTATACCGTTTTCAATAAAAAATGGGTCTTTAAGAAACTCAATGGATGATTGTGTTTTTTCAATCAAAATGCCAGTGGGTAGATCAAGATTCCTCACTCCACTGCGTTTCGTTCGGAATGACGTGGCATTTTTAAATGTAGGGGGAGGGGGAGTTATGGCCGCTGAGCGGCCATAACTCCCCCTCCCCCTTTACTTACCATATAGCACCCGTCATTCCGACCGAAGGGAGGAATCTCTGGCTCGTTAAAACAGTATCTATTAATTTTTTCACTCTGGACCTGTCAATATATAGCATCATTTTAATCAAGTTATACCTATCTGCCGGTTTTTATGCCTGTCCATAATAATCACTACCCTACTTTATTCCATTATTCATAAAAACATTAACATTTCATTAATTGAATTTTTAACTATATTTATAGTATTTATCCAAATCTTATAGTATGTTTGTATAAATTATTTCGTCATGAAAGAGATCACAAAGGCACAGGAGGAGATACTAAAAGCAGTCTGGGAGGTAGAAAACGGGGCTGTGAGCGATGTAGTTGAAAGACTTGCTGAGCCAAAACCTGCCTATAATACTGTGGCAACAGTTATTAAAGTCCTTGAAAACAAAGGGTACATTTCACACCGTACTTACGGGAAAACAAATGTCTACTACCCCCTGATATCGAAAAAAGAATATGCCTATCATGTTGCAAAAGAGGCTTTTAATGGCCTGTTTAACGGATCACTCAACCAGATGGTGTCGTCTTTTGTAAAAAACAAAGACATCAACATAAATGAGCTGGAAGAGCTGAAGCAAATGCTTGAATCGGAGATTAAAAAACAGAAGAAGTAAAATGGAACTGGTGCAATACATTCTGATATCTACTGCCTGTCTTAGTGTTTCATTCATTACCTACAGGTTGTTCCTCAGGAAAGACTATAATTTTCAATATCTCAGGCTATTCCTGACAGGGTCGCTCCTGCTTTCCCTGTTATTACCTCTGCTGAGTGTCAGGATTGATTATTCTGAACTTTTCAGGCATGCTTCGGCAGGTAATAACGGATATCTGATAGTTCAGCCAATTGGGAATACTGCTGCTGCATCTCAGTCAGAGGAGGGATTCTTCAGTGCTCACATGTCACTCTTTATATGGATATATCTTGCTGTGAGTTTTCTTCTTACTGCACGTATTCTAATTCAGCTGATTAATCTTCTCAGACTGTTTTTAATCTCTGAAAAGAGAAGGAGCAATAAAAATATTATACTCACCTCTGCTGCAATAAAAAACCCTTTTTCTTTTTTTCATTTGATATTTGTCCCTAAAGAGATATGTGAAACCGCAGAAGCTGAAGGTATAATTGCACACGAAAACATTCATGCATCGCAATATCATTCTCTCGACAATCTGCTTATTGAACTCATATCGGCCGTAATGTGGTTCAATCCGATTGTATGGAGAATGAAAAGTTCATTGCACCTGGTGCATGAGTATCTTGCAGACGAAGGAGCACTTGATACCGGCATTGACAGGCTCAGGTACCAAACGCTCCTCCTCAATCATGTTTCTGAAGAGAGCCTTGTCAGTCTCTCCTCAGGCTTAAACCACTCATTAATTAAAAAACGAATGATTATGATGACCAAAAGTAAAAACAATCAGGGTAAAAAACTAAAATTTCTCACTTTAGTGCCTCTGTCAGCTGTACTCTTGCTTGCCGTGGCTCTGTTAAACGGAATCTTCCCGCAACAGGTTAAAGCCGGGAATCCGGAAGCTTCAGTAATTGCACCGGTGAATATTGCAGCTTCATCTGCAAATGCACTGCCCGGCGATACTATTATGAAAAAGGTGATAATAATAAAATCAACCTGTGAAAAGAAAGGAGACAAAGATTGTGATAAAAAGCATATTGAATTTCAGGGCAAAAAAATAACAACAAGCGTTGATAAAGATTCAACTATTAATATTGTTGAAGTTGGAGATAATGGCTGTGTTAAAAATATTGACCCGGATAATATTGAAACAATCACAATTAAAGGTAATGATACCATTATTGTAAAATGCAAGGAAATAAAAAAGGGTAAGAAGGAGAAAATTATAATAAAAACAACTGATTCATCCAATGATGAGAATCTCCTCATTCTCCTTGATGGAAAGAGGATAAATAAGGAGGAGATGGATAAAATTGATCCCGAAACTATTGCAACGATAGATGTCACAAAAGGCAATGAGGAACTAAAGAAGCTGGGCTACACTGATGATTATGACGGGGTTATTAAAATAGTGACAAAAAAATAAAGATTTATTCAGAAAGTAAAAGCCCCGGAAGAAGTTTACTTCCGGGGCTTTTGGTTTTATAATTAAACTCTCATGGCTTACGACGCTGACGGGTCTTCGACGATACCCATAAACACTATTGTTCCTGTATAAATTTCCCTGATGAAGTAGAGGAATGGTCTGTTTATCAGAATTTCAGGCGAAGGTCCGGCTGAAGTAACACCAACAGAAACGACAGTTGCTGCTGCTGCTTCAGTGCCCTCCTCATCTGTTGAAATATAAGTCTGATGCAAAACATCATATATCTTCAGGCCTGTGTTTGAAATATTGCTGAAATCGGCAAAATCAGTAAAAGCAAGCTTCAAGCCGAGGTTTTGAAGGTCGCTGACAAGCGATCTTTTATATTCGTACCTGAATTTAGGAAGGTATATCTTGTATTCGCCGTTACCATTTTCCAAAGAACTTTCCCACTCCTGCCAGGTTGCTGCGTCAAGTGAAGAAGCCAGCTCAGCGGGTGTCACACCCTCATCAGGAAGTGCAATGACCATAGTATAATTGCCCTGTCCGTATGGAAGGTCAACAATGGTAGCATTGTCTTTATGGAACGTTGAAACAACAGTTTCGTTAACCATTGTTGGTACATTCTTCGAAGTACCTGAGTTAAGGTAGAATGGCCTGTCAGTTGTCTTGTCAATGTTAAATTTTTCCTTCCATTTGCCATTGAAATAGACTGCATTTATGAGTAACATCCTTGTCCCCGGATCCAATGACCCAAGCATTTTTTTAATCTTATCGTTTGTTTTGCCGGCTATCCATGAATTGATGATGTCAGTGCTTCCCGGGTCATTAATATCAAATGTTTTTGTTTCAGCCTCATAATATGTCTCCAGTGCCTGAAGGAATCCCTCTTTTACGACAAACTCCTTTTCAACCCATACTGAATTTGCAATATTCAGGACAACCCTTTCGTCAACCGGAACCATTTCTGACATGAGTTTAAAGTACGCATCGTTGATCTCAACAAGGGTTTTTCCGTCAAGGGAGAGAGCTTTGAGCATCTCATTGTATGTGTCCCCCTCTGCTCCGTTAAGTGCCATTGACAGGGCACTAGAGATGCTGAAAGGGGATATCATTATGTTTTCTGAGATCTTATTGCTGGTTACTATTTCTTTGAAGAGGTTGAAGGCAAAATCATTTGTCTGATCAACAACCTCTTTTTGCTTTTCAGTAAGAAGGATAGGTACCGGATCTGTAGGAAGATCCTTTGCTCTCTCACATGAAGAGAGACCCCCGATAACAAAAGAGAGAAAAGTAAGTCCTAAAATAAAAGCAGCTTTTTTCATGGCATAATATTTTAGAGGGTTCAGACTGGATGCACAAAAATTGTACCATTATTTTAGATGGCTGTCAAATAAGTTCTTGAAAATGTCTGTTTTCATATATCTTTAACCATCCAGAGAGTACAGGCAAAATGGCCTGAGTAGCCCAACGGCTCCTCAATCTGTCTGAATCCCTCCCGCTCATACATATAAAGTGCTCTCCCCAGTTGCGGAAAACTCTCAAGGTATATCTGCGTATACCCCATTTGTTTAGCTGACTCAATGCATTTTTCAAGCAGCGTTCTGCCAATCCCCTTTCCTCTCGATTCGGGAAGCAGGTAAAATTTCACAAGCTCAGCGTACCCTTCCGGCAACCGCTCCGTTGGATACAATCCGCAACCGCCCGCTACCCGGCCATCCTCTTCAGCCACCCAATAACATGAACCCGGTTCCTGAAATAACTCATAAAGGCGATCAGTCTTTGGATCTGAGTAGACTGTTCCTGTCTTGGGTATGCCAAATTCATGGAAAACATTCCTGATAAGCTCAGCCAGCAACTGATTATCGCCCTGCTGAATTGGTCTGATATTTAACATATCTCACCTCCGTTCCATTAATTTGTTTAAAATAAATATACGAAAAAAAACAGGCCATTTCAAGTAGGCAGGTCGTATCACATCAGTGACTTGATTTACTCGTTATGATCTTTTAACAATAGTTTTTACGGAAATTCTGCAATTTTTAATAGTTTCCCTCGTCTTTTCACTGTTTTTGTTTCTGTAAAATTTTAAAACTAACCATATGAGAGTATTCAAATCCACTTCCTTTATTCTTTTTTTATTGTTGTGCGGACAAAGTGTCATGGCACAGCAAAAAGGATATTACAGGTATCCGACTATACATGGCAATGATATTGTTTTCACTGCCGAAGGCGACCTGTGGAAATTCAACACCGTCACTCATGAGTCAATAAGGCTCACTACAGGCCATGGAGTAGAATCAAANGCCAGTTTTTCTCCTGACGGAAGCATGATCGCTTTTAACGGACAATATGAAGGACCGACGGAAGTATATGTTATGCCTTCCGGCGGCGGGACACCAAAACGTCTGACTTATGAAGAGGGAAACCCCATCGTTTATGGATGGACCAATGATGGCAGGATTTTGTACTCAACCTCCGTACACTCAACCCTGCCTGATGTTCAGCTCATCAAATTGAACCCTTCTGACAGAAGCATTGAAATTGTGCCGTTGGCACAGGCAGACCAGGGCACCTTCACCGCTGACGGAGAACTGGTATTTACCCGCCTGAGAGACCAGGGCAGTCATACAAAAAGATATAAGGGAGGAACAGCTCAGAACCTTTGGAAATTTGACGGTAAAAACGAGGCGGTTGCCATCACACCTGATTATCCGGGTACAAGCAAAAACCCGATGTTTTATAATGGCAGGATCTATTTTCTTACGGATCGTGATGGCACAATGAACATATGGTCAATGAAAAGTGATGGATCAGACCTTAAACAGCATACAAAATCAGTGGGATGGGATCTTGAGGATGCAGATATCTCTGATGGTAAGATTGTATGCCAGCAGGGTGCCGACATTATGCTTTACAATATTGCCTCTGACAAATCTGAAATACAAGATATAAAGCTAGTCTCCGACTTCGATCAGAAACGCATTCAATGGATAAACGATCCCAAGTCAAAAATATCGAACGTTGACCTTTCATATAAGGGAGACCAGGTGGCAATTACATCGCGTGGCCGTGTATTCACAACCCCGGCAGAGGGTGGCAGATGGTCCGAAGTGACCCGTAAATATGGCATAAGATATAAAGATGCAACATATCTCAACAAGGAGAATGAGCTTCTGATGTTATCTGATGAATCAGGTGAATTTGAGATATGGAAATCTGATAACTACGGGTTCACCGCTCCGTCACAGGTTACATCAGGATCGAAAAACATTATTCAGGATTTTCAGGCCTCTCCTGACGGAAATTATATTGTCTATTGCGAAAAGGACAACAGGCTTATGCTCTGGTCAAAGGAAAAGAAAACAAACACTCTCATCGCAGAAAATGCCTTTGGCTTTTCAGGGCCTTTCTCGTGGTCTCCTGACAGTCACTGGTTTGCATATAACGATGTAAGTGTCAACCAGATAAACTATTTGAAATTATACAATGTAAAGACAGGTTTCTCATACCAGGCGACGGATGATCGAATTGAAAGCTACACACCACGTTTCACTAACGATGGCAACTGGCTTTATTTTGTTTCAGAGCGGACTTTTGACAATTCTGTTGGAGGTCCATGGGGAAGAAGGCAGCCCGAACCATATTACCAGAAGACAGCAAAAATCTATGCGCTGGCGCTGAATACAAAAGCAACCTTCCCCTTCATTGAATCAAATGAGCTGACAGCGCAGAAGGATGAATCGGCAAAACCTGCTGAAGATAAAGGCGTTAAACCTGATAAAAAAGCTGACAAAGACAAACCGGAGGTTAAGCCAGAGCTGATAGCCGATCCTGAAAATGTCGTCAACAGGTTGTACGAGGTGCCAATGAAAAGCGGTAATATAGGCGCCTTTGCCGTAAACGATGAGTGGTTATACTGGTCAGAATACGATCCGTCAACATATTCATCATCGCTTAATGCATTGAAAATATCAAATAAGAAAGACAACGAAGTGGTAAATATCGCCCAGGGGATATATGGCTTTACTCTGTCAGGCGACGGGAAGAAGCTGCTTATCAGAGACAAGGCCGGCATCAGCGTTCTAAATGCCGATGGGTCCAAACCAGATGCAAAAAAGAACAGTGTTGACCTCACAAAGTGGGCCTTCACGATTGATCCGGTTGAAGACTGGAAGCAGATGTTCACTGACGCATGGCGAATGGAACGCGACTATTTCTATGACAGGAAGATGCATGGTGTGGACTGGCAGGGAATATATGACCGTTACCGTCCGCTCGTTGATCGCGTGACAGACCGTTATGAGCTTGACGATATACTGGCTCAGATGATCTCAGAGTTATCGGCTCTTCATATGTTTGTTTATGGCGGTGATAAACGCACATCAGAAGACAACATCTCAAACGGTTATCTGGGAGCTGTCCTTAACCGTAATGATGCAATGAGTGGTTTTGTCATAGAACATATTTACCGTACCGATCCTGATTATCCGTCAGATTTCTCGCCTCTTGCCCGTCCGGGTATTAAAATAAAAGAGGGTGACGCCATTCTTGCAGTCAACGGAGTTAACACACTGGATTATGCCAGCATTAATGAACTACTTGTAAACAAGGCAGATGTACAGGTCAGACTAAAACTAAAGGATCCCGGTGGAGTCGTATATGAGGAAGTTGTTAAGCCGGTAAGTGCAGGCGCATTCTCAAATCTGCGTTACAGCGAATGGGAGTATACCCGCAGGAAAGAAGTAGATAACTCAGGCAACGGCAAAATCGGATATCTTCATCTGCGCGCCATGGGAGGAAATGACTACGATGACTTTGTCAAAGGTTTCTATCCATCTATTGGCAAGGAAGGGCTAATAATAGATGTAAGGCATAACCGTGGTGGCAACATCGACAGCTGGATACTGGAGAAACTCATCCGTAAAGCCTGGTTTTACTGGGCTCCGCGTGTCGGCAGCTCCACTCCAAATATGCAATATGCCTTTACAGGATATATTGTTGTGTTGACTGACGAACATACAGCATCAGATGGGGAAGCCTTTTCAGAAGGATTCAGGCGTCTCGGCCTTGGAAAGCTGATTGGCACCAGAACATGGGGAGGTGAAATATGGCTCTCATCGGGCAACAGGCTTGTTGACGGTGGTGTTGCAACAGCTGCAGAGACCGGCGTCTATTCTCCGCAGGGAGAGTGGCTGATTGAAGGATGGGGAGTTGAGCCTGACATCAGGGTAGACAACCTGCCTCACGAGAGTTTCAACGGGAAGGATGCTCAGCTCGAAGCAGCTATTGAGTACCTTAATAAACTGATAAGTGAAAAACCGGTGACAACGCCTCCTCCTCCACAGTACCCTGACAAATCGGCAAATTACAATAAACAGAAGTAGAAACATTTGCATTTTAACAAATCCGGGAACAATCGTTACCCGGATTTGTTTTTTAATTTTACAGGAGAAATGCTCTTACAGATTTATGCCGTTAAAAAACATACTGCTTAACGATTTCCTTGCTACAAAAAAGGTCTTTTCATCGCTGCACTCACGCAATTACAGAAATTACTTTGTCGGGCAGGGAATTTCTCTTATCGGCACATGGATGCAGAATATTGCATTGAGCTGGCTGGTTTATCGTCTTACCGGATCGGTTTTTCTGCTGGGGCTTATTGGTTTCACAAGCCAGATACCCACTTTTTTCCTCTCCCCTTTTTCAGGGGTTATTACTGACAGGTACAACAAGCTTAAAATACTGACTCTTACCCAGGTCTCATATATGATACTGGCTTTGATCATGACTTTGCTTGTCTTATTAAATCTGATACAGGTATGGCATATAATTGTACTTAGCATTGCCTCAGGAGTTATAACATCTCTTGATTCGCCGGCAAGGCAGTCTCTTGTGATAAATCTCGTTGATGATCCTGCAGATCTTGGCAATGCCATCGCTCTCAATTCAGCCATTTTCAATGGCGCCCGTCTGATCGGGCCGGCTATTGCCGGACTGACAATAGCAGCCGTTGGGGAAGGTATCTGTTTCCTTTTAAATACACTCAGTTTTGTTGCTGTACTGATTGCCATATCAAGGATAAAAATAACATTTAATCACAGGGAGTCAGGTAGGGAAGACTTTAAGAAAAGCTTCAGTGAAGGGTTCCACTATACCTTCAGCTCAGTTCCAATACGCACCCTTATTATTATTCTTGCAATACTAAGCACCATTGGAATGCCTTTCCTTGTACTATTACCTGCATATGCAAAAGAGATCCTCGGAGGCGGTTCTGACACGCTCGGATATCTCATGTCAGGTCTTGGTGCCGGAGCACTTGCCGGAGCACTGTATATGGCTTCGCGTAAAAGCGTTCTTGGCCTGACAAAGATAATAGCAACTCATCTTACAATAATGGGAGTGGCTGTTGGACTGGTTGGGTTATCATCATATTTCTGGGTATCAATGGTGATATTTTTCTTTGGAGGTCTGTCGATGATCATGTCTCTCTCGTCAATTAACACCATGCTTCAGACACTGGCTGAAGATGACAAGCGGGGGCGTGTCATGAGCTTTTATGCAATGGCGTTAATGGGGACTGCACCTATCGGTAACCTGATTGCAGGATCAGTTGCCAGCGGCATAGGGATCAGGTATACCCTGGTCCTTTGCGGTGTCATTGTTGCCACTTCTGGCCTGTGGTTTAGCATTAGAAGGAAAAGACTGAGGAAATATATCCGGCCCATTTACATCACAAAAGGTATTCTCCCCTCAATACCGGACCATCTCACCTGATATGTTATGAACTTTTTTATCTGATTATTAACATTCTGGATGAATTATTCAGAAATTTTTTTAAATTGGTCGAAACCTCGAATTATGAACCTGACAAGCCCAGACGAACAGACTCTTATCTCCGGATTCCATGATGAGGCATCGCCGGAAAGTGAAAGAATTTCCTGCTTGACCCAGATCACGAAAATCGACGAATTGAAGGCTATTGAATTGATAACCGAAGGGATGAAGAGAAAACCGACGATATCATTCATGAAGTCAGTATTAAGCCTTTTACCTGGAATGAAATGTAGCCAGGCCCATGAACTGATGAATTATTACCTTCAGTATCTTCTTAAACCTGATGCCGCATTAATACCTCACCACACAGAAATGCTTGCCTCAGCACTGCCTATTATGGCTGAGTTTAACCGGCCGGAATATGTTGATGCAATACTCTCCGCCTATACATGTTTCAGCATTAAGGAAAAACAGGACGCAATAATAAAATCCGGGGTATTTGATAAACTCCTTGCCGGGCCATTGACAGATCAGCAGAAAGCAGAAATACTGCTCATTACCGGCGAAACTGACAAGATACCGGCTTCAATCAGCCGCGAAGATTTTGCCGCCGCCTGCCACAAGATTATAAGAAAACATGCAGATCTGGATAAGATCAAGTCAGATCTCAACTCTGTTAAAAAGAGAGGAGACATGGAACTCTATCAGAAGCTCAGAGAAGAAACCAAGAATAAGCTTTTACCTGAAGCTACCAGAAAAGTTATTTTTACAGGCCTGATTGTTCTTGTGATTTCATTCCTCTTGTTTTACTTCCTGTTCATATTCCATAAGCCACTGACATCTGTTCAGATTACAAACAAAATAACCGGGTTTGCAATTACTGCTTTCTGTGTCATAGCCGGAATCGGAACGCTGGCCCTCTTTGTCAGGTTCAAGAGCAGATAGGGTTTTATCATTCAGCTGTAAATAATTTTCCTGATCTTTGTGAACATTTTCAGCTGTTCTTTCTTTATTCATATTATAAAAGGGTGCATTTCGATACCTTCCGGACATTTCCCGGATGTATCATTGATACCTTTATGATCATTCTTTAACATAATGAACCATACAGAAGGCGACATAAGACTTTCAGATCTTTCGACAGGTGAAGAAGGGATAATAATAAAAATTCAGGGCCATGGTGCATTCCGGAAGCGTATAACTGAAATGGGGTTCGTAAAGGGGAAAAAGATTAAAGTAATCAAAAACGCACCTCTGCAGGATCCGGTTGAATATGAGCTTATGGGGTACCGGGTTACCCTGAGACATGCGGAGGCAGCACTGATAGAAGTAGTGGCCGGCAAAGAACTTGCCGGGGCGGCCGAGCCGGCTTTCACCGGCACACTCGACGAGGAATCTATAAACAAAGCTGTGATTGTTAAAAGCCGGACCATTTCAGTGGCATTGGTAGGTAATCCTAACAGCGGTAAAACAACCCTGTTTAACTATGCTACAGGCAAACACGAAAGAGTGGGCAACTACAGCGGCGTTACCGTAGACATGAAAGAGGCACAGGTAAAACAAAACAATTATTTTATAAATATAACTGACCTGCCAGGGACATACTCGATATCAGAGTATTCTCCGGAGGAGCTGTACGTGAGACGATTTATAGCTGAGAAAGCTCCCGATGTTGTTGTGAACGTTGTTGATGCCTCTAACCTTGAGCGCAATCTCTTTCTCACCACCCAACTTATTGACATGAATATCAGGGTAGTGATGGCCCTCAATATGTACGACGAGCTTGAGTCAAAAGGTGACAAATTCGATTTTAAATCGTTCGGCAAAATTACAGGGATACCAGTGATACCTACCGTTGCTTCAAAAGGCAAAGGACTGACAGATCTTTTCAATAAGGTAATTGAGATTTACGAGGGTAATGAACCTGTTGCAAGACACACACATATTAACTATGGGCAGGAAATTGAGGAATCGATAAAAAGACTCCGTCAGGAGATCCTTTCGAACAAGGATATCCCCGACCTTTTTTATTCACGTCACCTGGCACTTAAGCTCCTTGAGAACGAAAAAACAACCAGAAATTACATCTCCGGTTTTGATAACACTGTCAATATCCTTAATCTGGCACAACGGGAGATTGCAAGGCTCGAAAAAATATACAGTGATAAATCCGAAACTATTATTGCCGATGCCAAATACGGATTCATCAATGGCGCCTTAAAAGAAACCTATAAGGTAAAAAAAACCGACAGGCACCAGATAAGTCATTCAATTGACACAATACTTACCGGAAAATATCTTGGGTTACCCATCTTCTTTTTCTTTCTCTGGCTCATGTTTCAGCTTACTTTCACACTGGGCAGCTATCCAATGGCCTGGATAGATGAGGGTGTGGGAGCTCTCAGTAATTTTATCAGGAACGCAATGCCAGAAGGATCTCTCCGTGATCTGATAGTGGATGGGATTTTCGGAGGAGTCGGAGGGGTAATTGTATTTCTGCCGAATATACTCATCCTTTTCTTTTGCATCTCGCTTATGGAAGATACAGGGTATATGGCCAGGGCCGCATTCATAATGGACAAACTGATGCACAAGATTGGGTTGCATGGAAAGTCATTCATACCGCTAATAATGGGTTTTGGATGCAATGTTCCGGCTATAATGGCAACACGTACTCTTGAAAACAGGAAGGACCGCATTCTGACAATGCTCATTATCCCATTTATGTCGTGCAGTGCCAGATTGCCAGTATACGTACTTCTTATTTCAGCCTTCTTCCCTGAGAACCAGGGTGTAGTCCTCCTGTCGTTATACACCGTAGGAATAATCATTGCCATATTGATGGCTTTGCTATTTAAAAAGATCTTTTTCTCAAAAAAAGACATTCCTTTTGTAATGGAGCTTCCGCCATACAGAGTCCCCACCTTAAGGAATACAGCAACCCACATGTGGGATAAGAGCGGACAGTATCTTAAAAAGATGGGAACGGTAATACTTGCTGCCTCAGTTATAATATGGGCGCTTGGACATTACCCGGTAAAAGTCGGTTATTCCAAAGATTATGATGCCATGGCCTCCATGGTGCAGGCAAGCGTCTCTGTTCCCGATTCGTTAAAACAGAAACAACTGATACAGATTGAAAATGAAAAACAATCTGAACATATGGAAAAGTCATACATAGGGAAAATCGGACAGTTTATTGAACCAACAATCTCGCCTCTCGGATTTGACTGGAAAATAGGCGTTAGTATTGTTACCGGGCTGGCTGCAAAAGAAATAGTTGTTGGGTCAATGGGTGTCATGTATCAGTCAGGCCACAGCATTGATGCAAGCTCAGTAAGTCTGAAGAATAAACTAAAGAACCAGGTCTACTCAAGCGGGCCAAGAGCCGGAAAGAAAATATTTACCCCGCTTTCAGCTTTTTCGCTTATGTTGTTTGTACTCATCTATTTCCCCTGTGCTGCCACTCTTTCAGCAATAAAAAAAGAGGCAGGGACAGGCTGGGCCCTGTTTGCTGTATTCTATACCACAGCTGTGGCATGGCTGGTTTCGTTTGCCGTATTCCAGCTGGGTTCTTTATTCATTTAAATCGTAAAGCATGTTACAGGATATAATAGTCTATATAATAATTTCAGCAGCAATTGCTTTTGTGGTCTGGTCGCTGGTCTCAAAAAAGAAAAAACGCCGTCCTTCTTCCTGTGGTGACTGTACTGGCTGTTCATGCGAGCTTGCGCAACTTAAAAAAGATTGCGAAGCACATAAAAGCTGAAATACTTCTGTTTTTATTAAATTGCATAAATAACTGAATAAACTCAGTAAGAAAAAAAACATACGATTATGACATTATTTCCCAGTCTAAAAAGATTTTGGTATTTACTGCCATTCACTCTTATGATTGCAACTCTTATTACTGAATGCGGATTAAAAGATAAAACCAAAAACAGCCATGCAGATATGTTAACTTCAGACACAACAGGGCTCACCATTTCGTTACCTGCTCCACACAAATCGGGAAGCGTGTCACTGGAGGAAGTTCTCTCGGTGAGACGTTCACACCGGAGTTATACCGGCGAAGCTGTTACAGCAGAACAACTCAGCCAGGTTTTATGGGCTGCCTATGGAATTAACAAACCTTTAAACAATCCTAAATTTGGTGGTGGATTCAGAACAACTCCCTCTGCCGGAGCGACATATCCGCTTAACGTATATGTCCTTGTCTGTAAAGTGACAGGTATCAATGCCGGTTTATACAGGTACATTCCCGACGGCCACAAAATACTTAAGCTGTCTGATAAGGATCTGAAAAATGATCTCTGCGCAGCAGCATATAACCAGGCGATGATTAAGGATGCCTCGGTATGTCTGTTTTACAGTGCCACTTTTTCACGGACAACAGAGAAATACGGGAGCCGTGGCCGTGACAGATATGTCTGTATGGATCTGGGTCATTCGGCAGAAAATGTTTACCTGCAGGCCGAAGCGATGAATCTCGGCACCTGTGCAATCGGAGCCTTTGATGATCTGGCAGTCAGAAAGGTTTTAAGTTTACCGGATGAGGAGGTACCCCTGTATATTATGCCGATAGGCAAATACAACCAGGAATAGTATTAAATGAGCGCAGGCATCACCTGTTGTTAATAAACAGGTGATAAACTAAAAGAAAACCATGCACGTCAGATGCATGGTTTTCCTATTTTTGATTTGCCAGTAACCAGGAATATTGCAAGTATTGGCATTTTTTACCGTGGAGGGTAACTTTTTTGGGTTAACAGTTTAATACCTTCCACAGTATCGTCGAACAGTGTTAATAACACTTATTATCCCGGAGGCGTAATCACTACGCCTCTTTTTTTATTTCTTATCTTATACTTACTGCCAGACCGGCTGTTGCAAGCGAATAGTTTGCGTAAGTATATTCACCAAACAGATGAACCGGTCCCATTTTTATTTTTAACCCGGCACTTAACCTCGGTTTGGTTGTTTTACCATCTTTACCCTTAATGACTATTGAAAGAGGGTCACTGGTAAAAGCCTGAATATTACCTGCTGTAGGTGTAGGGTAATTACCTAAAAGGTCAAGGTTGGTCTTGGTATTGCTGATACCTGCACCCACAAAAACAGTCAGTACAGGAATATCAATAGAGGCAAGGGCATTAAATGTAAAACTCTGAACCGCAAGCTTAAGTGACTGGTTGTCATACGTTGATGGTGTATATGCGTATGTAAGTCCGATATCTTCAGGTTCAACTGACATGTCAATTTCAGTATTCAGCCTTGTATAACCTCCCATAACAGAGATATGAAGGAAAGGAACCCTGTCAACAATTGGCAGCCATTGCATTACATCATGTTTAACTGCAACACCCCACATATTAAGGTTACCTGCACTGCCCAGAGGAACATTTGGAATGAATCTGAGTGCCAGCTCAGTATGCTTAATAAGACCTATTCCGACCTGAAACATCGGAGAGGGGACCACTGAAATATTTGTTCCTTTAGGCAGTTCATATGAAGCTGATGCGCCTCCCAGGTTATACGTCAGAGTCGGACCAACAACATCTTTACCTGCAATGGATGATGCTTTCATACCATTGGGCCCGGCTGAAAGTGTCCCGCTTAACCCGAGACTGCTTGCATCATAACTCTTGTCAGCAGTGGGGACAAACGCAGCACTAGCTGAAAAGTTAATATCAAAACCCCAAAGCTTGTGAGGTTTGGCAGTATGATACCATCCGGCATTCAGGTCGTGCCCGAATCCTGTAGTCCATGGTTTAAGATATGCTTCAAACAGTTTTGTGCCGTCTGCTTTTCCACCCGCAATAAACTTACCAAGCTCGTCAATCTGAGCATTTAACATATTGCCGCTCACTAATAAACAGGCAACAAACAGTAATCCTCTGATTTTACTGGATCTTTTCATATTAGTCGGTTTTTGTTAACAGCGTTAAGTTAATAATTTTAATGCGCAAAAACCAACGTTCCCGTTATTTAGGCATGAAAGTCAGTACACAATAATTAATTTTATTAAGGATTAATCTGTCAATATTTCTTTTTTAATAACTTTGGTTACGGGGTATCCCTGCAACTCGGATCAAATAACATTACAATAACCTATCAACAAATAACTTATCTAAATAACCTCGTTATGAAAAAACTAGTTTTCCTGTTAACAATTGTACTTATTGCGGGCTTTGCAGCCTGTAAAAGCAACCCTAAGTCTGATAAAAAAGGAGAGGCTAAGACTGACTGTCTGATTGGAACATGGGGACATGTAGAAAATGGCTTCGAAATGACGTTTACATTCAATGAAGATAAAACCGGGCAAGAGGTCTATTCTGCATCTGACGTGCGTCACTTTACATGGACTTATAAAGAAGGCAATCCTACTATCATTTATGAGGGAGAAACAACAGAATGGTCTTTCGGGCTGGATTGCACTGCCAAAGAGCTGAAAGTAATGGGCATCGCCTATACAAAAAAATAAAGGGAAACGAGAGAAGGAAAGGAGAGATGGCACTACGCCTCTCTCCTTTTTTTTTATTAGATTAATATTCTATTGTCTAACTGAAAAAGAATACTCTGAGCTTAGTGAAGGGTTACTTTCTGAAGTTACCTTAACTGAAATCATTGCTTTGCGATCTGCTTCCCTGCCTGCAAAACAGTAAACAGGTATCTCTTCCTGCCCTCCACAGGCAACAGCAGCAAGGCCATTAAGCACCTTTGCACTCCAGCCTTTACCTTCAACCTTTACCGTGATCCTGTAAATATCATAATCATGGCATGAAATTTTACCTGTTTTTTCAGGAGAAGCTGTATTTGTTATAGCCACTTTTAACACATGTTCTTTGCGCTCTTTTCCGGTCTGAGGAACAGGCTCAAGTTTCATGCCTCTCTCTCTGCTTTCAGTATTATCTGATGATTTTACCCCGATAGTATATGAAAGTATTCCGCTGCTATCTCTGGCTACATCAATTATATAAAAATGCAGTCTGTTATTGTCATCTGTATATTCGTAGCTGCTTCCTGAATTCAGTCCGGCATGGAAAAGGGCATCGTTTAGCTGCCGGTAGTCGGCTACTGTTCTCATGACCCTGGTACCATCAGGTTTAATATAATCTGTCATATTGATATCTTCAGGGTGAGCATCAATTACCCAGTTAAAGCAGTTGAATCCGTTAATACCTCCGTTTGTGCTCTCCCTGTCTTTATTCTTAGCTATCAAAACACCGTTGTCAGGGCAGAAAGAGTCATATCCTATTCGTTGAACAACCTCCATTGAGTAGAAATCGAAGTTCGGTATTCCCGGTGTGAGCGGGTTTAATGCAGGGTCATCTGCCGGGGTTCTGTCGTGTGGTTCTCTGCCATCAAGATTTACTATCACGCCGGCATATTCGCCTGTTTTTGGTTTTACTGCGCGGGCAGATATATGTGCCACAGCAAGGCCGGTTGAGGCAAGGCTGTCGCGGCTAAGGAAAAGCACATCGCTATGCCGGAGGAATCCGTTTTTCATCCTGTTGCGAAGCATCAGTCCGGCAGGCATTGCAGCCCCTCCTACCGCCGGTACCAGCCATCTCTTATGAGGCCCGCCCGGGCCGTTGAAGCATCCGCGGTCCATCATATCCCATGGTCCTGAGCCAGCCCTTCTGTAAGGTTTCACGTACGGATTATTATTGTTATCACCAATGTTAAAAGCAAAATGACCGAGTTCATGAGTGATAGTACCCGAATTCTCTCCCTGCCTTATTGATGAGAGTCCCCATTGCATCGCTCCTGCCTTCCATGATGTCCATGGAACATATCTCGTTGGTGCCCATCGAGGTTTTTCCGGGTTAGGATTGCCCCATTCGGCAGGTATGTCATCCTTTGAGAGAAACTTCATCTCGCCAAACTCCATCCAGATTCCCGTTTCATCATATCCGGCATAAATGCGTAATACGGCATCATAGTTTTTAATAACATCTCCTTTGTCGGCACGCCATAAGGAGTCAATATCCTCTTCCATCCATGCATGCGCAACGCTGCCATCAGGTGTGGCAGCATTTTGTCCCCACTCATTAAGGCCATATTTCCAGAGCTCTTTTGGCATCCGGTATGGTCCGAACGCATCGGCTTCAGTAATGCCAAAACCGCCCCACGACTGCTCCATCCAGTATCCTCTTATGGTATGACCATGATTTACCAAAGAGGGCTTCATAAAAAAGTCAGCATAAAAATGTGCGACATCGTCCCTCTTAACAGGTTCTGTCTGTGGGTTTCCAAAAAGATCAGAATGTTTTGGCAGTGTGATGACAAACGGCTGATCGGGAAAATCAACAGCCACAACAGCTATCCTAAATCCCCTTTTTGGTTTCAGTTTCAGGTCAGCCCAGTCGACTCCGGGAACAGCAACATAATCGTTCCACGTCATGCTGTCCTGGTCTCTTACAACCTGCGGATCTAACGGAGAAAGTACTTTAGTCTTAACATTTCTGCTTCCACTTGCATAAAAGATGCAACCAAAAGCAGTTGCTATTACAGCCAGTAGTATTATTCTTCTTTTCATTAGCCGAAGTTATTTCAATTGTCAATGCCAAGTAATAAAATATCGGCCATAAAAAGTATTTTTATCACTGTGTTATTAAAGCATAAAATCGAAATTTTATATTTAATTAACGCCATTGTAACATAAACTAACAAAAGGAATAGATAATTTTATTATAAAATTGAACAAGCCATGAAAAGTAAAAGTATCATGATGTTGCTGGCAATAACCACTGCATCAATCATTTCATTCACATCGTGTAAAAACACGCTCAGTAACAAGCCAGATCCTCTGGTATCTCATATCGATCCGGTGATTAAACCCGGCGTTGACTTTTTTGACTATGCTAATGGTAAATGGTTCAGTGATAATCCAATTCCTGCATCAGAGGCGTCAAACGGTATCTTCCAGGTCATTGACGATACAGTCAACATGCAGGTAAGAAAGATTTGTGAGTCATCGGCAGCAATGGTAAATGCTGAAAAAGGAACTCTGAAGCAGAAGATAGGCGATTTTTATTTCAGCGGAATGGACAGCGTCACTCTTGATAAAAAAGGGATTGAAGACCTCAGACCCATCTTTGCAAAGATAGACCAGGCAAAGACTATTGATGACCTCATTTCTCTGTCGGCATGGCTCAACTCAATAGGGGGTTCGTCGTTTTTTTCCTTCTATGTGTCACAGGATGATCGTAACAGTGAGAAATATGCCGTATTCCTGCAGCAGGGCGGACTAAACCTGCCTGAGAGAAGTTATTATTTTGACAAAGACCCGCGTTCCGTAAAGATCAGGGAAGAGTTTGTCAGACATCTGGCCAAAATGTATAAGATTATCGGCTATGATGAACCAAAAGCAAACCAGGCAGCACTTGAGGAGATGAAACTCGAAACATCACTTGCACAGACATCGCGAAAACTGGAAGACCTGCGTGACCCTTTTACAAATTACAACAAGATGTCATTTAAAAAGCTTCAGGAGCTTACACCGGCAGTTAAGTGGGGTGCATTTTTTGAACAGTCAGGGCTGCATTCAGTTGACACAGTCATCGTCGGTCAGCCTGAATTTTACACTGCACTTAACAGCTACCTTGGTAAGTATCCTGTAGAGACATGGAAGAACTACTTTAAATATGGGGTTGTTTCAGGCTTTTCTTCATACCTCGATGACAGTACGCGTCTTGAAAACTTCCATTTCTATTCAACCGTTTTAAATGGGGTTCAGACTCCAAAACCACGCTGGTACAGGGTTGTGCACCAGACAAACGGTTATCTTGGAGAGCTCATAGGCCAGGTTTATATAGCTGAGTACCTGCCTGCCGGTACAAAAGAAAAGCTTCTTGAAATAGGCAACAATATCAGGGATGTGTATGCCGAAAGGATTAAGACCCTTGACTGGATGAGTGATGCCACCAAAGAAAAAGCCCTCGACAAGCTTGGTAAGATGACAATGAAGGTCGGTTATCCCGACAAGTGGAAGGATATGAGTTCAGTGGAGATAAACCGTAACTCATTCATCGATAACGTAATTAATGTGAACAAGTGGTATTTCAATTATATGATCAACAAGTACGGAAAGCCTGTTGACCGGACTGAATGGGGAATGGAGCCACAGACATATAATGCTTATTATAATCCATCAAACAATGAAATTTGTGTTCCGGGATGTAATATAATTGTACCCGGATTCGGACGAAAGATGGCTGATGATGCAATCCTTTATTCAATTATTGGAGGTTCAACATTCGGGCATGAGATGACTCATGGCTTTGATGACCAGGGAAGTAAATTTGATGCAAAGGGTAACCTGCACAGATGGTGGACAAATGAAGATAGTGTAAGATTCTATAAGAAAACAAAACTTATTGTTGATCAGTTTAATAAATACAATCCGGTAGACAGTCTTCATATTAACGGTGACGCCACCCAGGGTGAAAATATAGCCGATCTTGGAGGTATAATGATGGGATATCAGGCTTTTCACAAGACAAAACAAGCTATTGAAAACAAGAATTTGGCAGGGCTTACTCCTGATCAGCGTTTCTTCCTTGGATATGCTTATGCGTGGATGGTTAACACCCGTCCTGAGAGACTTGCAAACCAGGTAAAGTCAGACGTTCACTCACCTGCAAAATTCAGGGTAAACGGCCCACTGTCAAATATGCCCGAGTTTTATAATGCTTTTGGTATAAAAGAAGGCGACCCGATGTGGAGAGCTGATACGCTGAGGATCAAAATATGGTAGATCACCTGGAATAATTCCAAATTATAAATAATATACGAAGAGACGCAATGCATTGCGTCTCTTCGTGTTTATAATGAAGATATTATTTCGTTACAGGCGGTTTTGTTTCCGTGTTCTTTGGTTCATCACCGAACAGACCCTCCCTGGAGAGAAGATGATCAAGATTTGCAACCCCGTAGACAACGACAGCATAAACGACTGAAGTCTGATTCTGGTATTCAGGAATGCTTTTGTTGTAGAGATCACTCTCGGTATGCCATATCTCTGAATAGTCAAAGTTATATCCTTTTGTATCTTCTGTAGCAAGATTCAAAGTTGGCACTCCGTTCATGGCAAAGTATGCATGATCTGAGCCTCCTGCCGTTTTTGGCTTTGGACGGGGCGGGTCAGTCTGCTTTTTAAGAGTGAACGGAAAATCAGGGTTTATTTTGTTGAGTGGTTCACAAACCTTTACCATATCGTCATACATTGCCGGAGGTACTGTAAGACTGTTTGCAACAGTCGGACCTCCGTCACGGTTGAAATAGTTCGATATTTTGCCCAGCTTGTCTGTGTTACTCTCAACCCAGTGCTTAGATCCAAGGAGACCGAACTCTTCACCAGCCCATAGACAAACCAGGATTGTACGTTTGGGTTTGCCTCCTGATGCCATTATCAAACGGGCTGCTTCCATAACCGGTGTCGCTCCTGATCCATCGTCAACGCCACCCGTCGCCACATCAAAGGAATCGAGATGCCCCCCCATCATAACATATTCTTCAGGAAATTTTGTCCCCTTAATGATCCCGATGACATTGTAATATTTAACCGGTCCCGGGCGGAAATGATTTCTTATATCGAACTCAAGCAGGAAATATCTATGTTCCTTTGCCATCTGCTCGATAACCTTATACTGGTTTTCGTCAAGCTTTATATCGCATGTTGTGGGTAATGTCTCGAAAGTCATTTTATCCAGATTCTTCCTGTCATAAAGAGCAGTGAGTGGCACCTTTGCTGATTGTATAACGCCCAGTATCCCGGCCTCCCGCATCTGACGGTAAAACAGGCATGGCTCCTCCTTAAGGGGTATAAGATCCTTTTTGGGTTTGTCCCTGTTTTCCCAGTTATATCTCGAAATATCTCTGTTCAGTTTTGAAATGGAGTCATTTTCAGCAATGATCTTTGCCCTGGCAGAATCGGCCTTAGAAGAGTAGTCAACAGGCCAGCCGGTGCTTGATCCTCCGATAAGAACCCATGCTCCTTTTAAGGCACCTTTCATTCGGTTAAATTCTTCCTGGCTCTTTGGCTCCAGCACCACTGGTCCGCGTTGTACACCTCTGGTGCCCGACGTATAAGAAGGCGTGACAAAATGAAGATCCATTGAGTTGTCGCCTATCAGCCTGCCAAACCATGGCCCGCGGTCAAAACCCACAGGCACTGTACCTGCTTCATCCATAATAACCTCCATGCCCCAGCTGCGAAACTGCGATGCGCACCACTCTGCAGCATTTTCATAAGCCTCTGAACCGACAAGACGCCCTCCAAAACGATTACACAACACATCTAAATGATTCATGGTGCGGTTATCAGTCTGCCCCAGCTCAATTATTCTGTCTGTAACTTTTGATTGTTGTGCTGAAAGAGTTAACCCCGAGAGCACAAATAAACAGGTGACAATTAAAGTTCTTTTCATTTTATACAATTTAACATACCAAACTATTAATAAATATCGGATTTGCAGATCACCGTTCATCGTGATTTTTGTTAAAGTTGTTTAAAACAAATTGACCCGGTGATCTTGGCAGTATCGGATAACAGCTGTTTATTGAACTGATAATGAATTTTTTGTTTATATCATTAGTTTTCATTAAATTGATACCACATAATTCTTGTAAAGAGTAATTCGCTTCTCTGTTTGAACGCAGTAAGTGCAGAACAGACCGGGATTCAGGTTTAGGATAATTTTAATGAATTGTGTTGCCGTTGTTTTGAAACAGGTGGTAAAGGAAATGTTGATGGTCTTCTTATCAGTTAGTGCATTCTAAATTAACATATAAATGCCTATGAGAACATCTATTTCAATTTTGTCAGTAGTTCTGGTTCTCTGGATAGCCGGCTCAACACACTGGTATGTCTGCAGAATCAGGGGCGACTGCAAATGCTGTCCCCGACAGGCGCTTTCAGTCGCGGCCGACACCTTGTCAGGCCCTGAGAAAGCCCTGCGCGCTTCGATTGAAGAAGCAAAAAACTACCTGACAAATGCAGGAAAACAAATTGTCTATTTCGGCTCATCTTCTGTGCAAACGGATATGAATGCTGTTCCCGCTGAGTTTATTGGCAAACTTAAGCTTTACCTTGACAACACGCCCGGGGCAAAGGTATATGTGACTGGTCATACCGACGCATCAGGTAATGCGGAAGTCAATGCTAAACTCAGCCAGGCCCGTACTGACTTTGTAACAGCCTACCTGACTGGCTCAGGTATAAAGACAAACCAGATCATGGCAGTATCAAAGGTTAACACTGAACCTGCCGCTCCTGACAATACCAGAGAGGGACGGGCAAAAAACAGAAGAACAGAAATTTATCTCTTAAAATAAAAAGCTATGGCAGAACGTTTTACAGCCGATTTATTATTCATTCTCATTGTGCTTATAGTGGCAGCCGGACTGGGTTTCCTGATTGGCTATCTTGTCCGTAAATCAATGAAATGCAAAAAATGCATTGAGCTTGAAGAAGAGAATGAAGCTCACAAATATAAAATAGCAAAGCTCGAAGAAGAGATTGCAGCATTAAAATTCAAAATTGAAAAACTTACGACAGGAGATGTTGAGTTTGATGCAATAAAAGCAAAAACGGCAATGGGCAAAGCTATTAAGCTGAATGACCTGGAGATTGTTGAAGGCATAGGCCCCAAAATTGCCGGAATACTTAAAAACAGAGGCATTACTACCTGGGAGATGCTTGCCGAAATGACTTCTGATACAATTTTCAAATACCTCATTGAAGACGGAGGTGAACAGTATCGTATTCATGTGCCTGACACATGGCCCACACAGGCAAGACTGGCAGCACAGGGCAAATGGGAAGAGCTGAAAACACTACAGGATAAACTTATCGGAGGGAAAGAGGGATGATCCCTTCTCCTGGTTTAAAGAAATTTTACTTTGAAAATAGTTTGGGGAGAGACAGATCAGGTACTCTCCCCTTTTTATTTTATAAATGCCTGAATGAGTTTAATCAGTCTTTCATAATGTGACCCCTGCCAGTATATCTTCTGGCAACCGCAGCATATTTTAAAATCATTGTAGAAATCGGCTGTTTTTGGTTTTAACAAGTGTACAATCTCTTCCTTTCTGACATCGGCAAGCAGACCGTTGCATACACTGCACCTGAAAAAAAGGTTTATCTGATCTCTAAGGTCAAAACGCATTATCACTTCTCCGACCTGCTCCGCAGGATACTGTGACCGTATCCAATAGCCACGTGTCACAAGCCGGTGGTGCAGAATCCCTTTATCACGGGTAAGTATAACCCGACGCTCCTTTTGCGAAAGAGATATTATTTCTTTGTCATCATAGTCAGTGCGGTATGTGGTGTCGAGCCCTAAGAACCGAAGGTACCTGGCTAACTTCCCAAGATGAACATCGGCAATGAATTTAATATCCCGTAATGACCTTTCTCTGAGATGAGTGACACCATTGATATCAAGGCTCTCAAAAACAGGATAGACTGAGACCTGGTCACCATCATTAAGCCTGCATGAAAAATCCACCGCACAGCTGTTGACAAGAATCATGTCAACTTCAGTATGTGGAACTCCAATAGCCTCAATGGCATCCTTAACAGAAGGATTTCCAGAAAATGTATATGTAAAAGCGGTCTTCTGCTTCTCAGCGGGAAGAAAGTCATTTAGCTCTTCATAAAATCTGAACTTTGCACTGTAAATCATTTCAAAATATATGGTTAGTGAAGATATTAAACCTTTTCCTCACTAATTTGTATTGATAAGATAAGAACAATTCATAATAAAAGCCGGGATGAAGTTTAAGTTTTGCATAGGGCAAGCTTTTTGCTTAAATTTGATGACAACCTGGGTAGGGGAAACAAAATAGCTCATCAGGCTTTATCTGTTAATTAATTGATTTCTTAAAAAACTAACCGGAGGACAAACATATGGGAACAAAAAGTTCTTTTTCGTCTTTAGTGTTTTTCGTCATAATAATCATCGGAGCAGTATTGGTTTATTTAAGCCGTAATGCCGGATCGATTGGCGCAGCAACAGGGATAGGCGTTGCCTTTTTCCTGCTTGCAGTTATTCTCTCATCAGCAATTAAGGTTGCAGATCAATGGGAGAAAGCAGTGGTTCTGCGTCTGGGAAAATTCAGTGCACTTAAGGGTCCCGGGCTGTTCTTTATAGTACCTGTGATAGATCAGGTAGTTTACTGGATAGACACCAGGGTCATAACAACATCCTTCACTGCAGAAAAGACACTTACCAAGGATACCGTTCCTGTTGATGTTGATGCAGTATTGTTCTGGAAAGTTATTGATCCGAAAAAGGCAGCCCTTGAGATATCTGAATATAAGGGAGCCATCAACTGGGCGTCACAGACCGCATTACGTGATGTAATAGGAAAAACTATGCTCTCGGAGATGCTCGAAGGGAGGGATAAAATGAGTAATCTTCTTCAGAAAATCATTGATGACAGAAGTGAACCATGGGGTATTAATGTTATATCTGTTGAGGTTAAGGACGTAAATATACCTCCTTCTCTACAGGATGCCATGTCAATGCAGGCACAGGCAGAGAGAGAACGTCAGGCCAGGGTTATACTTGGCGATTCGGAAAGACAGGTGGCAGAAAAATTCAGTGAAGCAGCCAAAACCTATGCCAATGATCCGACCGCATTGCATCTGAGAGCAATGAATATGTTGTATGAGGGACTGAAGACAAACTCAACCATAGTTATTGTGCCAAGTACAGCCCTTGATTCAATGCAGCTTGGCGGTCTCTCAGGTATGACTTCGCTGGCAATGGGACTTAACAAAGAGGAGAAAAAATAAATAGTACTAATAAGCCCGGAATAAAAATCACGGGAAAAAGAAAGCAGTTTATGAAGAGGATTCTGATTATTCTTATGGTGACCCTGGCAGTCACTTCATGTAAAACGCAGCAGGTGTTTATTTATGTTAAACACCCCGCTCCTGTAACTTTGCCCTCTGATATAAAAAGTATCGGGGTAATTGACCGAACCAGTCCTACAAAGGAGACAGAAAATATTGATAAAATTGACAAAGTTATTTCGCTGGAAGGGCCAAAACTCGATTCTGTAGGCAAAAGGGGAGCACTCCAGGGCCTCTCCGAAGAACTGCTTGCCGACGGTAAAATAACAGAGGTAAAAGATCTCACAACAATAGACTTCAGAACCTCATCAATGGGCAACTTCCCTGATCCTTTGACATGGGATATAGTTGAAAGGGTGTGCACTGAAAATAATACCAATGCACTTTTCTCACTTGAATTGTATGATACTGATACAAGAGTATTTTATGTACCGCATACAGGTGGAGACACAAAAGAGAAAATCATTTCCGCAGTGCTTGAACCAAACACTTCTATCGAGACCCTTGTTAAAATGGGCTGGAGGATTTATGATCCGCGCGACAGGGCCATACGTGACGAGTTCGTCATAACCCGCTCCGTGGTGAACAGCGGAAGCCTTGCATCTACCGCTATTGCCATGACTGGAAGAAGAGAGGCTGTGAAAAATGCAAGCGTCATTGCCGGAAGAGATTATGCTACCAGGATATTGCCATATGACATCACCCTGAACCGTGAGTATTACGTAAAAGGAAGTAATAACTTCAAGATGGCAAAACGTAAAGCTCAGAACGGGAAATGGGATGAAGCAGGTCAGTTGTGGGAGAAAGAGACCACCAATCCAAAAAGGAAAATTGCCGGACGGGCCGTATATAACATGGCAATCATTAACGAGATAAATGGCAAGCTAGATGAGGCAATTAAATGGGCCGAAAAAGCATACGAAGATTATGGTCTGAAACTTGGAAGGGATTACGTGCCCATTCTTAAGAACAGAATGAGTGAACAGGAACTGCTTAATTACCAGGAGGGTAATTAATCCGGAAACATTGCATTCAACGGAACTGTTGTGCATACAACGGTCCGACCCAAATGTTGTTGTAGAGACGCGATAAATCGCGTCTCTACCCAACCCAAAATCAAACTTCTCTGATTACGGAAAGTAACTATGAATATATTCCCTCTCATATTTCTTTCCATTATTTTCTGCATTTTCACAATGCAAAAAGACATGTACGAGAGCCGTCGTAATGATATGGTTGAGACACAACTGGTTGGCAGGGGAATAAAAGATACTGCAACGCTGAAGGCTATGCGGAAGGTACCACGTCAACTCTTTGTGCCTGAAGCAATAATGGAATATTCATATGATGATGGGCCTATGGAAATAGGCTACGGCCAGACTATTTCACAGCCATATATTGTTGCATTTATGACAGAAAACGTTCTCCCCTCAAAAGACAAGAAGGCACTTGAGATCGGTACAGGGTCGGGGTACCAGGCTGCCATACTGGCCGAAACGGTCGACAGTGTATATACAATTGAAATAATTCATGAACTGGCTGTCTCCTCGGCTAAAAGATTGAAAAGGCTGGGATATAATAATATAATTGTAAAAGAAGGTGATGGTTATCAGGGGTGGCCGGAACATAGCCCTTATGATATCATAATGGTGACCGCGGCAGCAGACGGGATACCCCAGCCTCTCATCGATCAGCTGGCCGAAGGCGGGCGACTGATAATGCCACTTGGAAAACCACATGATGTACAAAAGCTTATACTCCTCCGAAAGAAGAATGGGGAAGTAACTCAAAAAATGCTAACCCTTGTGAGGTTTGTTCCATTAATAAGGAAGTAGAGCCATTGCATGTAACTGCTCTTTGTTTGCATCAGTTCCGGCAAATGTAGCAGAGACACGATTAATGGTGTCTCTGCCCAACCTAATTTCCAATATGCACAATTATTAATAATTGTTAATTGCTAATTATTAATTATTTCGACAGTTTTGCTTCAATCCAGTCGCCCGGGAGCCCCTCCCAGGGGTCAGTGCTGTTCCCTTTTACTGAAAGAGTAAGCTTCTGAACACCTGAAACAGGTATATTGAGTTCTACCGGAGCATCGCCTTTTTTCATATTGCTGCTTTTCCATATTTCATGCCCATCAGTGCTTATTGAAAACTCTATGGCCGTGTCTGGATCATTTCCATGCGCACTATCATCAACACAGACAGATGCAGTGAAGGTGGTGAACAGTCCTTTTAACTCATAATTTCGGGTTGAGCCTTCCGGCATTCCAAGGCTATTACCAAAACGCTTCCCGCCAGCCGAGATCACCCATGTTAACCATTCAGTGGTTCCCTCATATTCAATATTGCTGAGGAATAACGTTGATGGGATCAGTGACGATGCTGTAAAAGCAACATTATAATTTTCGCTCCTTCGCCATGCCGGGATACTGTTTACCGTGCCATCGCTCCATACACATTTAACTGTTGCAGTGTAAGTGCGTGAAGGGTTAAGTCCTTTAAAGGTGTAGCTGTTCCCCGGAGTATATCCCTGCAAAACGGAATCAAGATAGACCTGATAGCCGGCATTAAGATAATATTGTGACTGCCAGGAGATTTTGACAGCATCAATACCGGCAGATGAGACTTCAATGCCTTCGGGTTGCCTTACTGTATAGTTATAACTGACGGCAGGCTCAAAACTTACGTTCCATTTTACTTCACTCAGGTCATTAACTGAAAATTCTAATGTTGCCCAGCCCTGATGGCACACGGCTTTTACAGGAATGTTCTTTTTGCCAATAAACGCCATCGCACTGCTAATCTTGAAATTCTGACCACGCGGATATGCAAATGAAAGAATATATGGTTCCCCGCCTGGGATGAGGCTCGTGCCAGAAATCTTAGTCCCTTTAGCCTGTGAATCAAGATGTAATAAATCCACCCATCCCTGTGTTATGTGACGGCTTGTCGATATAAGCTGTATCTCTCCGTTATCAGGGAGGAGTGTCAGTACCCTGCAACTTGTCGGGTTTATTGAAAGAGAAATGCCTGAATCCCATGTGCCCATGAACTCATTGTTCCAGTAGTCAAAGACATGCACCCGCCTATCCTGAATACCAAGATCCTTCCATTTCAAAGCAATCTCTTCTGATTTACCCTCTTCAAAGTTGAACAGACCTGTCACATCATACTGACGGTTAAGGTGATTAACCTTGAGATCCCATATCCTTTTATTTTTATGTGAAGGGAAGAGATCCAGGGGGCGAACATCTGTAGCCGGGAAAACACTATGCAGAATTTTTACCCTGTCGGCAGGCAGGTCTGGCAAGCGATCGCTTGACATAAGTGCCTGACCTGTAAGCCCCTGCAATGTTGCCCAGACCTGGGCCTGATCCAAAGTAAATGGCTGACGAAGAAGCATCACATCAGGGTCAGTGTACCAGAGTATATTGTGCTGAAAATAGATCTCCATTGTTGGACTCAGTGATGACATGAACCCTTCCCATCCGAGAACAACATCTCCGCCGGTGCGGGAGCCGTTCATTATGCCTGCACCTTCAATTGGCAAACCCCAGCACCCAAGAAGATATCGGTTGGGGCCAATGGCTTTTCTTATAACATCTAGTGTAGTGCGGTAAAGAGAATCGGCAGCACCACCTTTTACAAACATGTATTGTGAATTCTTTGAGTACTCCTCAACCACTATCGGCTGACCATCAATCTTGTAATAGTCATAACCCCACTTTACCATCATATCAAACAGCTGAAAAAAGTACTCCTTTGCCTGCGGCGAAGTCGGATCGATAAGCCAGTCGCCTTCCCACGTCTTTGAAGCTGATGAGCCATCAGGCTTAAGAATAAAAACACCCGGGTTATCCTTTACCACTTTCTCGTTTGACTGACCATGAGGAGCAATCCATATGCCCGGAATAAGTCCTTTCGATTTGATATATTTTGCCATATCAGCCATTCCCCGTGAAAATGCCGTATCAACACCTGTCCAGTCACGCGATCCATGTCTCCCGCCGGCAGCCTCCTTCTGCCATCCATCATCGATCTGGACATATTTTGCACCGTAAGGAATCAGGTTCTGTGCTACCCAGTCAGTGTTGAGTCTGACCTCATCCTGATTTATATCCTGATAGTAATAATACCATGTACAAAAGCCTGAGGGAGGCACAGGGTAAATTGATTTGTCTATCGGCGAATAATACTTCACATGAAGTGAGTCTCTGTAATAGTGTTCAATAACTGTTCCGTCATTAAGGGTCATCCGGTCTTTTACCGGATCATAGGATCCCTGGGCAACAGGTGTCTTCACCTCACCAAGAGTCATAATAAACAAATCACCCGATGGATCATTTATGCGCGCCGGAATTATAGCCGGCCACGGGCTTACAGGTCCGGCCAGATTAACATCGCTGTGATTCTGCGCCTGAACTGACATCTGGCTGAAAGCGGCAAGGATTATAAATGAAAACTTAAATATAGGCTTGTTTTTCATCCTGAGTATTATTTAAACAATAAGTGTTAAATATACACTGAAAAATCAGGAAAAAAAATAGTTGCTTTTGAGTTGAACAGATTTATTTCAAAAAGATATTTTCTTCTTGCTAAAAAGGCAGGGGTGATGAATCACACTTTTTAATATTTTCGTAAAAGCCAACATCTTCGAGCCCGACTTTTCCGTTTATAACGTCTTCAAGTGTAACTGATTTCAAATAGCAGTTTACAAGTTTATTAAGTTGTTTCCAAAACTCACGGGCCTGACAAATGGCTTCTCTGTCACAAATGAAATTACCCGATAAACAATCAACCAGGCAGATACCCGGGTCAAAAGCCCGGTGGATATCAAAAATTGTAATTTCCTTCGGGCTGCGTACCAACAGGTAACCGCTCTTTTTACCTTTTGCATCACGAATAAGTCCGGCTGTTTTCAATGCATGAATGATCTGATCAAGGTATTTGTTTGAAAGATTCTGTTTCAGTGCAATATCTTTCTGAAAAACGCTTTGTGATACGCTGCCGCCTGCGATTTCGACCATAGTTCTCAGGCCATACCTTGTTCGCGTGCTTACCTTCACTTTTGGGATGAAATTTGGTTCATAGCTGTAAAATTAACAATAAACCCAAAACTAACATCAATCTCATCATGAAGCTTTATGAGTCCGCCAAGCCGCTCTACCCTTTTAAGGTTAAAATCTGAAAGTTTTAATGCCTGGGAACCTGCAATCAATAAACCGCCCGAGCATCTTTCAACTGAACAATTAAGCTTATATGTTCGTGTTATACCTGCAATAGTAATGTTCACATCGGGGTTTATGGCATCAAAACCAGTGTTGTCTGAATCGAGCTGCCCCTGCGGAATGCTTATACTTATGACAGGATATTCATCAGCTCTCAGCAGTGAAAGAAAATCGTTGTACATAAAAGGGTTGCTGGGGACAAAATCCTTTACAGGTATATCAATATCAAACTGCTCAAAGTGAGTGTTTTCAGCTGACATGTTTGGTCTGCTATACAAAAAATTGAACTGGTTTACATTTGTTGCTCCACTGATGAAGACATAGTCTGTGCAATTGGTATGGCTCAGTTTATGACTGCCGTCAAGTGAATATAATGGCATTGGGATGCTCTCCAAAAGAAAGAACATCCCGGCCATTATAATATGTAAAAACCCATTTTTCATTATCAGAATGAAATTGCTGCTTCAAGCATTAAACCTTTAAAGCCAGCATCAGAGCCATAGCTTGAAATGAATTTGTCGTATTTTTGATTGACATATTCAACCTTCATCTCTACACCCTCAACCATAGTCCATCCGGCAGCAAATTGCCACCGTGATATTGACTGATCAAGGTTATTTTTAACATAGTTGTATCTTAACCCTCCGTAGAACTGCTCCTTACTGCCAAAACGATAGATTCCTTCAGCAGCATACTGATTAAACTTTGTGGAGGCTCCGCTTAAAGTATTTCCGTTTAATGACTCATAAGTGCCAAAAAACTCAGCTCCTTTGAATTTTGTAAACAGGTTCAGCATGTATGAATTGTCCTTTCTTAAAGGCCCCGGCCCCCAGTCACCTGAAAGATGGTTTTTGGTAATATCAACATCATTGGCGCTGTTAGTCTCCCTGTTCATTATAAGATAATAACGCGAACCTGTCCGGTCACCGTCATATAATGAACCAAAATGAGATTTTGGGCTGTGATATCCTGAAAGAGTCAGCCTGAACCTGAAGTCGTCATTAATCTGCTTGTCATATCCTGCCTTCCAGTAATATGCCAGCTCGCTCCCCGTATTATAGGCAGTGTAACCCTTTGTTGCACTGTAGGCTGCAAGCGATGGATTCAGAGTGCCATTTGATATTGCACCCATCAGCAAAATTCCCTTATCACGGAACATTGCTTCAGCAGCTATCTGGGTTGTGAAAGCATCCATAATATAATTGCCCACAAAAGGATTAGTTGTTATGTGACCATTGTCTGAGCGCCTGAAGTGAGCATCACCATAGTTAATCTCCATGTCTCCCACTTTCAGTGTAAGGTAGTTCATTACATTTGCCACTTTATCAGATTTGAAAAACGGCAACTCATCAATCAGAAGATAGCCACCCTTAACCCATGCTTCATTATGATGCCTTGATGAAAGGTATGTGGTAAGATTAACTTTCATGCCAGGTGCAAGCATTGCTTCAGTTATCAGATTCGCTGTCGGCAGATTAAATCCTTTCCCCAAAGGAATAAGAGTGCTGTCTGCATGATGTGTAAGAGCCTGAAACTGCATGGCAAAGTCAGCTCCCAGTCTTACTGTTTTCTTTTCAAAGTCTTTTCCATTCAGCTTCGGTTCTTCAAACTGACCGTAGGTTGCAAGTGAAAGAAAAATGCCCATTGTTAATAAAACAAGTTGTCTTTTCATATTTATTTCTCTTTTGAAATGATGTTATTGATTTCTATTAATGTTTATACAACCTTGAATTTGAGTGAAAAAGTAACTGTTACTTTGTCTCCGGTTTTCAATGTTCCCAACAATGCAGTGGGAGGTCTGATATTATAGTCTGTCATATTCAGCTCCTGAGAGCCTGAAATTTCAAGCTTGTCACCATTAAGAATGCCTTTATAGGGAATTGTTATTTGCTTTGTAACCCCGTTTAAGTTTATATCACCTACCAAGGTGCCACTGATTCCGGATCCCTGTAAATAAGGTATTGATGCTTCAGAAGAACGGAAAACTATTTCAGGATGCTTTTCCACCTGGAGAGCATCATGAGTCTTTCCTGTCATAATGGAATTGTCACTCACAACAGAGGAGGTCTTTGAACTGAAGCTTACATTGCTTATACTTCCTATGTTCGTTCCTTTAGGCAATACCTGCATTGAAACATCAAACTTCTCCACCTTCTCTTCCCATTCATGAAGATTGGAAGTGCCGCTTATAACTATCTTGCTTTCAGAAGGAATAAAGATCACTGCCTTCTGCCCCGCTACAGGCAACATTGCTGCTGTTGCCATTAAGATCAAAATAATTACCGTTTTCAAACTTTTTTTCATACCGCAATTTCTACTTTTTATCCTACTTATCCTACTGTTTTGGTAGTTTTAATTATTATACGCTTTAAAACCGATTTTGTTTCATTAATGCATGAAAAATATGTGTTTATCTCACAAATGAATTGTAAATACAGATTTAATACCTTTATTTTCGGTTAAAACAAGGCTATCATGAAAGTTGTCATTTCTCTTATTTTCTTAATTACCGGTGTTTCAGTTTCACATATGGTTTTTAATGGGTCGCAAAAGGATTTAATAAAAAATGACATATCATTAATAAAATATGTCAATCCTCTTATTGGCACCGACAGGATGGGTCATACCTTTCCAGGAGCAACTGTACCGTTTGGGATGGTGCAGCTTTCGCCCGACACAGATACCATTCCATATGAAACCGGTGGGAAATACGATGCGGATGTATATAAATACTGCGCAGGTTATCAGTACCATGACAAGACCATTGTCGGGTTCAGCCACACCCACTTCAGCGGCACCGGTCATTCTGATCTTGGAGATATTCTTATTATGCCTACAACAGGTAAATTGCAGATGAACCCTGGCACTGCTGACAATCCCGGGTCAGGTTACCGTTCAGTATTCTCGCACGCTACCGAGGTTGCTTCCCCTGCATATTATGCAGTTACACTTGATGACAACAACATACGTGCAGAGCTCACTGCAACAGAGCGTACAGGTGTTCATCGTTACACATTCCCTTCTGAAGGTGAAGGGCATATAATCCTCGATCTGATCCATGGAATTTATAACTACGACCAGAAGAATGTCTGGACCTTTGTCCGGGTTGAAAACGACACCCTGGTTACAGGTTTCAGGCAAACGAACGGATGGGCACGAACACGCACTGTATATTTCGCCATTGCATTTTCAAAACCATTTACATCGTATGGTTTTGAGAACAATTCGGCAAAACAGGTTTACAGGGGGTTCTGGCGAAGGTTTGACCAGACAAAAAACTTTCCGGAAGCAGCAGGAACAAAAATAAGGGGTCATTTCGATTTCCGTACTTCTCCCGGAGAACAGGTAGTGCTGCGTGTTGCGCTTTCTCCGGTAAGCACCGAAGGAGCAGTTGCAAATATGATTGCAGAAGCCCCTGTAGCTGACTTCGAGGCTATCCGTAAGAAGGGAGAAGCACTCTGGGAGAAAGAGCTGTCAAAGATCTCTGTCAACATGATGAGTCATGACGACATGGTGAGCTTTTATACATCAATGTATCACGCCTTCCTCTCTCCCACAATCTATATGGATACCGATGGAAATTATAAAGGTCTCGATCAGAACATACACCATGCCGATGGCTTTGACAATTACACAACATTCTCACTATGGGACACTTACCGCGCACTTCACCCTCTTTTTACTATTGTGCAGCAGAAGCGTGATGCATCAATGATCAACTCAATGCTTGCACACTATGATCAGAGTGTTCATCACATGCTGCCTGTGTGGTCACATTATGCAAATGAGAACTGGTGCATGATTGGTTACCACGCCGTTCCTGTAATAGCTGATGCTATTATAAAAAACATCGGAGGTTTTGACTATAACAGGGCGCTTGATGCATGTGTGGTCACAGCACATAATGGCTGGTACGACGGCCTTGACGATTATATGAAGCTTGGATATGTCCCCGACGAAAAGTCAGGATCATCGGTTTCAGTAACGCTGGAATATGCATATGACGATTGGTGCATTGCCAGGATAATTGATGCGATGGTAAATGCTACCAATCGGGCGCATCCGCATCCGGAGTATTCAAAATACCTTGATGAATTTAATGTCCGTTCAAAAAATTATCTCAATGTATGGGATCCATCAATTGGATTTATGAGACCGAAATCAGCCAGTGGCGTTTTCAGGAAATCATTTGATGTTCTGCAGACCCATGATGAAGGATTCATTGAAGGAAATGCCTGGAATTATAGTCTCTTTGTACCTCAGGATCCTGAAAAACTTATTAAGATAATGGGAGGTAATAAGAGATTTGTCCAACATGTCGATTCGCTCTTTAAGATGGAACTGCCCGACAGGTACTTTGCAGAAACCGAAGACATAACCCGCGATGGTCTGATTGGAAACTACGTCCATGGTAATGAGCCATCCCATCATGTGGCTTACCTGTTTAATTATGCCGGTGCGCCGGCAAAAACACAATTCTGGGTAAGACAGATCATGCCGCGAATGTATAGGCCGGCTCCGGATGGATTGTGCGGGAATGACGATTGTGGCCAGATGAGCGCCTGGTACATTTTCAGTGCACTGGGATTTTATCCTGTCGCACCCGGATCAAACAGGTACGATCTTGGCAGTCCATACGTGAAAGACGCAATAATTAACCTTGAAAACGGAAGAACGTTCAAAATAGAAACTGTAAACCAGGGACCAAAAAATGTCTATGTCAAAAAGGTTGTGCTTAATGGTAAGACGCTTGACAGAACCTGGATCACTCAGGAGGAGATTATGGCAGGCGGGGAGCTGGTATTCTACATGAAAAGATAAAAGACAAAAGTAAAAAGATAAAAACAAGCCATTATTGTATAGACGCCTCGCCCCTTTAGGGGAGAGGCCGGGAGAGGGGCTTACTTTTATCTTTTCCCTTTTATCTTTTGTCTTTATTTTTTGAATTCCTGTAACCCTTTGTCCAGCCACTCGATATAAGCCTTTATGTCAAAGTCAGTCCCCCGTGGTTCAACAAGCGGTTTGCCTGAAGGATCAACTATGGCATATAAAGGGAGCGAATTGGTATTGAACATGGTTATCTCAATATCCTCGTTTTTCTTGCCCAGTGTCTTCTTTTCCTTTCCGTCTATCTTTGATACAAATACCTCATTTGCCGGCAAGCTGGTTCTATCATCAAGATATAAACCCACAAGTACAAAATTCTCCTTAATACGCTTTTGTATCTCCGGATCGGACCAAACGCGGGCGTCCATCTTTTTACAGTTTGCACAAGCATGCCCTTTAAAGTCTATCAGTATGGGTTTGTTAAGTTTGGCTGCGCAGCGCAGTCCCTGCTCAAGGTCGAAATAACCCGGCAACCCGAATTCAAAATGAAGTATATCTCCATATTTCGGCTCCTCACATAAAGGGTTATAAACGGCCCTGGCAGCTTGTTCATTGCTTCCAAGGAATGCTTTCCTGAAGCTGAAACCGGCAGTCTCCCGGGCAGGAAGCAAACCTGAAAGACGTTTGAGCGGTGAGCCAAAGAATCCGGTTGTAAGATAAATGGCAAAACCGAAAGAAGCTATTATCAATAGTAATCTTATCGGTCCGAAATGCTTAACGGGGCTGTCACTCTTAAACTTAATTATTCCAAGAAGGTACAGGCCGATAAGAATAAATATTATAACCCATAATATGAGGTACACATCGCGTGACAAAATCCCGAATGAATATACTGAATCAATTGCCGATGCAAACTTAAGGCTGAATGCAATCATCAGGAAGCCCATCACTACCTTCACAGAATTAAGCCAGCCTCCTGATTTAGGAAGTCTTTCCATCAGTGACGGGAAGAGGGCAAATATTGTAAACGGCAATGCGAAGGCCAGGCCGAATCCAAACATACCTATTGTTGGGCGAAGAACATCACCGGAAGCTGCTTCCACCAGCAGAGCTCCCACAATAGGTCCTGTGCATGAAAAAGAGACAAGTACTGTTGTCAGTCCAAGGAAAAATGCAGCTAAAGCGCCTCCCTTATCCACCTTAGAATCAGATGTGTTCACCCAGCTTGAGGGCAATACAAGTTCATATAAACCAAAGAATGATAATGCAAACGCAATAAATAGCGTAAAGAAAATAAGGTTAGGTATCCAGTGAGTGCTAAGCGTATTGGCGAAACCGGCTCCGGCACTTGATAATGATACTATTATACCAAGTGATGAATAAATGAGAACCATTGAAATTCCGAAAATAAGTGCTTTTATAAGAGCCGCCCGTTTCTTTTCCGTACCCTGTGAGAAGAATGCAACCGTCATTGGGATCATCGGGAAGACGCATGGTGTGAGCACGCCGGCAAAACCCGCAAGCAGGGCAAGAAGGAAGAACTTAAGAAGACCCTCCTTCGCCACCGGACTGGCAGGTGCCGCCACTGCCTGCTCGCCTCCCTTTACTGTCACTGAAAACTCCACGTCACGGGGCGGCAGACACTCTTTATCATTACACGACATAAATGTGATTGTGCCTTTAATTACTGCCGGGTAACTTTTAACTTCAATCTTCTGCCTGAACTCGGCACTGTTTGTATACATACCGATATTCATTTCAAAGCTCTGATCAAACTTGACTTCAGGTTTTGTTACAGCATATGTTTTGGCGGCTAATGAATAACCTGCAGCATTTTCAAATGCAAAGCTTGTAGCAATAGGTCCCCCCACGGGAATTTCCATTGAATACATATGCCATCCCTTGTCAATCGCGGCAGTCATAACCACATCATAAGTGCTCTTTCCTGTCTTTTCATATTTAAATGTCCATGATACAGGATCCTGAACCTGCGATTTGACAGTTAGTGAAAATAAAATGAGTGATAAAATAAATATTGATTTTTTCATATCACAAATTATAATTTAAGTCTCTTTATTATTATCAAGGTAAAGATAACCAGTGTTTTGTTGAATCTTTGGTTAAAATCAGAGCCTCCAATCCTGGAAGTGCAAATATAGCTTTAGTTATAAAAACCAACAGATTTTTAAGCATTTCTAACACATTTGCTTATGATAAACTAATTCCAGGTTTTTCTTTATATCGTTAAGCGCACAACAGAACAAACCTGCTATTTGTTTAAGGTGCAGTCAATGTTTATTGTTTTGGTATTAATATTTTAAATAACAGGCATGCTGTAAAGCATACCTGTTATTCCAATCAATGGTGTTTATTAAAACTCTAACCAACCTTTTATTTCATCAATTCCTTGAGGCTTGAAGACAATTCCTCTCCTATTTTATTATCAAGAATTATTTTGCCGGTATTATCAACCAGGAATATATTTGGAATAAGTTTGACCTTGTAGGCCTGAGCTATTGTGCCATCTGTATCCAGAAAGTTCTCCCAGGCAAGCTGATTCTCCTTAACTCCCCTTTTCCAGGCATTAGAGTCTTTGTCAATAGATATGCTCACAATGGTAAAATCTTTTGGACCATATTCCTTAAATAATTTTTTTAGGTTCGGGATCTCTTTTTTGCAAGGGGCGCACCACGAAGCCCAGAAGTCAAGAAGTACATATTTATGTCCTTTAAGAAGATCATAGAACGATACCTTTGTACCATCCTCTCTTGTAGCAATGAAGTTGGCACCCTGCTTTCCTACCCAGGATTCACGTGGCAGGTTTTCCCTGACAATTTTGCCATAATAGCTCTCCTGCACCTCCTTTGGAAACTGGTTGTACCAGTCGCGTTCTTTTTCAGTAAAATAGCTTAAATTATTAATCATCAGTAATGGGCCCCACCAGCTATCCTTGTTACTAAGTACCGCGGAAGTAATTTCAGCTTCAACGTTTTTAAAGAAATCACTTTCTCTTTCAGCCATGGCCTTATACTCATCAGTTTTTGCCAGTGAATCCAAAGCTGGCTGGTTCTTGCTTTTTCTGGCTTCCTGCACCTTCTGACTTATTCCTTCGCTCAGCTGGTTGTTTACTTTATAAATAGAATCGAGTTGTTTGTGAAAGCGCATTTTTTTATCAAATAATTCATTTGAGGCTGAGCCGGAAATTGATACTGCACCAAATTGATAATATTTTTCTTTATCATTCATCGTTACAGATGGTCTGCCTTTAATGATGATTTTGCTGTTTTCAACCATCACGGGAAGATAGCCCATGCCATCAGCAATTCTCAAATAAAACAATCTTGGTTCGGGGAAAGTATCCTTAAATGTAAAGGCACCGTTTTCCACTTCAGCTACCATAACCGGCTTTTCTTCTTTCATTGTCGCACCCGGAATAAGCTCAATTTTAGTTTTATCAGCGATACCATCAAACTCACCTTTTATTATACATGAGTTATGTTTTGGAGAGCATGACAGTAAGGTTGCTGCCATCCCAATAGACAGAATATTAATTAACTTCATATTTCTCATTCCTGATTAGTTTTCTACATTTTGAGTAATTATTCCATTGCCATGATTTTTTACTGCGCCCATTGGGAATGGCATTGTCCAGAGGTGTGATGTTGGTGACAGTGTTTTTGTTACTCCATCAACAACTTTTGTCAGTGTACGTGCATAAGCTGTTTCTTTATTAAAGCGGCGGGCGTCTGCAAATGGAACGATAGTCATTATCATCTCATTGTCTTTTGTCCGACGGATGTACTCAATTGCCTGGGCTTCTGTAGTTGCGCTCAGATCGGCATAGTCAGAAGCCAGTATCCGTGTTTTGCGAACCTTATTAAGAATGTCCATAGCATCACCATATTGACCCGCACGTGCAAGGCACTCTGCTTTAATAAGATAAACCTCAACAGTTGTCATACCTCCGTAGTTAAAGTAACCTGATGTAGTTGATTTATAATACTCATCAGTACCCACCTTATAATATTTCCATCTTGCAGCAAAACGGGCATCACCTGCTTCAAAACCAGTAGCACGTGCAGGCAGTACGCTACTTTCCGATGAAGAATAATAAGTGCTGCCATGCCTGTAATTGTAGTTTTCAATATAATTATATCCAAACGGAGAAGGCGTTTTAACATATGAAGAGGCATTTTCTATCTGACTCTTATAAGTTGCATAATATGCAGTCCAGTCGTAAAGGTCATCATTCTTTGAAAGAGCCAGGTTTGCATATTCAAGTGCTTTGGTGTAGTTGCTCATCTGCAGGTAAACACGGGAAAGGAATGCATATGCTGCTCCAAGTCCGGGGTGAAGAATTGTCATACCTTCATCAGGAAGGTAGTCTGCTTTTATGACATCCTCAACATTTGAGACGATAAAATCGTACATCTCCTGGATAGTTACCTGTGTATACGGAGCATCTATATTTGCGCTGGTGATAAGAGGGACACTCGGCTTTGTGGATGCAGTGGATGCATCGTAAGTATCTGCATAGTAATTCGTAAGGACAAAGTAGCACATCGAACGTATGACCTTTGCATACGCTATTACTTCATTCTTTTCTGCATCTGTAGCCTCGGTTGAACCAGGGGCATTCTCAATTATCAGATTGCAGGAAGAGATTGCCGCGTACAGATTATAGTAAGTTGTTTCGTCACTGTTATTGAGCTCAATACGGTTCGTACTTTCATCCCAATTGTAGTTTGCACCCCAGTATGGATAATAATTCACATACGTGTCTGAAACATATCTGTCGTTAAGCAGGATTACAGCCTGGGTAACATCTGTTTTCTGGCAGGTATATTCATCCCTCAGCAGAGCTTCAAAATCCTGAAGCGTTTCCGGGATTTTTTCTCCTTTCGGTAAGATACTCAGGTAGTCATCACACGATGTAAGAGAAATAGTTGCACCCAATAATGCAATTACTGTAATCTTTGAAAATATTTTTTTCATTGTTTATTCCTCCGTTTGTTAGAAATTTAGGTATAAGCCCCACACATATCCTGGTTTTTCATATCCGCCAAGCATATATTTTGCTTCAGGACTCTTTGCTATCATAAATAGGTTCTCAATATTGAACTGCAACCTTGCACTTTTTACCATCATTTTACGACAGAATTCAGATGCAATTGAATAGTTAAGAGAAATATTACGAAGACGAATATTTGCTGCATCAAGAATATTTACATCAGCCATTGAATAGATAGTATACAAGTCATAGCTATAATCCGGGCTTTCTGCAAAGACGGCTCTTGGAACATTGGTGTGCATCTCATCGCCTGCCTGTTTCCATCGTTTTGTAATATTACTGCTTATCTTTCCGCTTATAGGAGTTATATCACTATATAATGCGCTGGAATAACTGCTTGAAAGCGAGGGTATGAACGTGTTTCGTATCTTATGTCCGCCTTCAAAAAGGAATAACATAGAGAAGGTCCATCCTTTGTACTGAAGTATCGGGTTAACCGAACCACTGTATACCGGAACAGTGGTTCCGAAATATTTAATATCGTCAAGATTTGTTGGCTGATATGAGACTGCATTACCAGAGGCGTCATACACCTGCGGAAGACCTGTTGCACTTAGACCAGCCCACCTGTACCCGTAAATTGAATTAAAGGGATTACCTTTACGCGGATAGGCAGAAGGATAATCAAGTTGCAGATAATAAACAGGTGCCTCAACATTTACATAAGTAACCTTGTTTTTATTATAGTTAAAGAGGCCTGATAGTGTAAACGAGAAGTCATTGTGTTTAACTAAAGCACCGGAGAGATTTATTTCAAAACCCTTATTTGTCATTCTACCATTATTGATGGTATAAGTTGAATAGCCAAATCCTTCTGTTGGTACACCCATAGTATTTGCAAGAAGGTCTTTCCCAAGCTTGTTGTACATATCAATGCTGCCGTTGAGCTTATTGTTAAGAAGGGCAAAATCGACACCCAGGTTTGAAGTTATGGTCTGCTCCCAGCTAAGTTTTGGGTTGGGTCTACCGCTTATGACTCCATAAGTTCCTCCTACATTGGTATTATTATAATAGTAGGCTGTCATATAAGGTGCTGAATTTTTGGCAATATTACCTCCTATACCATAGCTGGCGCGAACCTTAAGCATGCTGACCACAGACTGAGAGAAGAAATTCTCCCTGTCAATATTCCAAACACCACCTACTGACCATGTTGGTTTGTTCTGGTATTTTGAATTGGTGCCCCAAAGGTTTGACCGATCCCATCTTAAGCTGCCAGTCATGGTTAAACGCTTATCATAAGTGTAGGCAGCATTACCATATATTGATACATAACGGTTAACCAATTCACGCTGATAATCTACATCCGTCTTGCTTAGATAACCATATTCCCAGACTCCATAAAAATATTTATCTACAAGCAATGAGTTATCAAAGCTTGTATATGACAACATCTCCGGATCATAATTATATAGCGAGTGCGAATTATAGTCAACTTTATTCTGCCGCACTTCAAAACCTGCAATTGCAGTCAACTCATGCTTTTCGCGGTAGACCTTATTGAAGTCTAACTGCTGACGGAAGTTATATGCCCCGGTTTCATTTGTCCTTGTGGTATATATATTTCCATAAGGAAGGTTGAAGACAGTTTTGTTTGCATCATAGTCGTAAGAAGCAAAGCTATTGACCGTTGAATGAACAGAATAAGAATCCTTATCAGACAGCTGGTTGTAATTATAGTTACCATATTCATTCTCAAAAGCAGCGCTGTACTTCAGCCAGTCGCTGAATTTCAGTGTTATCCTTGCATAAGTTCGGTTACTGAAGTCTTTCGTTTTGCCAAGGTTTTTGCCGAGTTCGTCCAGTGGGGTTATATCCATACTGTAAAGACCGTAGGTGCTTAGAACAGACTGATCATAAATACTGTACCTGTCGGCAGCTGTGTTGGTCAATGGATTGCCATTATCATCAGCCAGTCCATCATAGGCAGCATATGAGTAACCAGGGGAAAGCAGGTCGTATGTCTGGGTAGTGCCATCAGAATAGTTGGTATATGATCCCAGATCAAGCTGAAACCAGTCTCTTATGTAGGTTGTGTTATTGATGTTTATTCCAAAAGATTCATCGCAGGAATATTTATCTTCAAGTTTGTTGTTTTTATAGGTTAGCGAAGCATGAAGGGAGTTTTTATCAGATCCCTTGGCAATACTGACATTATACTGCTGTTCAAGCTTGTTTCTCTTGCCATATTTGAATACATCATTATAATATCTGTATCCTCTGGAAGATAGTTCTTTAAGTTTTGTCTGCAGATCGCTTTCAGACATATTTCCGGCATAATAGTTTAACCACGATTTGATACCCTGTGAATTATATACTGCATTATCGAGGTAGCTCTGTGCGTAGGCGGCTGCAGAGGCACCACCGGCCATAAGATTGGGGTTTGTTTCAGCCCATTCGTTTTCAAGATCGATAAGAGCAGCTGAGTTGGCAAGATTGCCGGTGTAGTTGTTTACCGGTGTCAGGGTCAGAGTACTTGATAATGAAACAGTTGTTTCACCTTTGGCGGCTTTTTTTGTGACTATCACAACCACACCGTTTGCTGCGCGTGCTCCGTAAATGGATGCTGCAGCAGCATCCTTCAGAACTGTTATGCTTTCAACGTCCTCCATATTCAAGTCTGGTAATGACTCTTCAAGACTGCCATACTGATTAAAACGGGTGTTCTCTACGGGGAATCCGTCAATAACATATAAGGGTGTTGCTGTTCCATTCATTGTGGTGACACCCCTTATCAGGCCATCATTATAGCCGGCCATTTTACCCTCCATTACTGAACTTAATGAACTAAGCCGCTTATCAGCCCACTCAGTGCTGGTTACTTTTGATATTGCACCGGTAGCTCGTTCTTTTGACAGTGTCTGGTATCCTGTTACCACCACCTCATCAAGGAGTTTTACTTCCGGAATAAGCTGGATGGACAATGGATATCCTGTTGCAACCATTTCCTTAGGAGTGTAACCAACGAATGTAAACATAAGCGTATCCCCGGGATTTGCATCAATTTTGAATCGCCCGTCAATATCAGAAGCCGTAGCTTTATTCGTTCCTCTGACTTTAATAATAACAGATGGTAACGGACTTCCCGTCTCGTCAAGGACAACGCCGGTCACAACTTTTTGCTGACTTACCGGGGTGATTACAATTAGATTGCCTTCAATAAGCTTATAGGTAAGTTCTGTCCCCTTCAGAAGGTCAGTCAACACTTCACTTACGGCTGTTGATTCTTTATCTACAGATACTTTACTGTTAAGATCAATATATTGATCATTGTAAAAGAAATCATAGTCACTTTGTTTTTCGATTTCTCTAAATACATCCCTGAGTGTCACATCATCCAGCTTAAGGTTAACCTTTACTTGCTGTGCGACACCCGGAGTTGCTAGAACGGTAGTTACACCAAGGAACAGAATTAGTACAGTTACTTTCATGATTCGAAGGATTTGTTTACTACCCGGGCTCTTGGTCAGGTCAGGGGTTTTTTTCATAACTTTGAATGTTTTAGTTAATAACTAACACGCCTGGAGGCTTCCAGGCTACCGGCCATGGGGGGTTTCGCCAAACCTTCCATGGCTTTTTTATTTTTTTATTTATTGGTGAGTTTCATAAAATCAGTATTTGCTTTTTCATTCTTATCTATATATACCATTTGTTTATCCACCCTGTAGCTAATGGGGGATGTCATTTTAAGAGCTTTAAGTACCTGCTCCAGGCTATACTCTCTGAGGGTTCCTGAATACTTAAATCTTTTCAATTCATCGTTAGTAAATACAAACTTAACATCATATCGTCTTTCGAGTTTTTTTGAGAGATCACCAAGAGACTCTCCATCTACAATAAGCAACCCATCTTTCCATGCAGTGCTCTTTTCAGTATCATATGAGCTGACAAAGCTTATCTGTCTTACTTGCTGCAGTGGAATTGCCTCTGCATCTCTTACTGAGGTCTCTTCTGAAGTAAGTTTTTCGCCTTTCCCCATATCAGAATTATCTCTCATAAACTGAACTTTCTGGTTTGGCTTAAGAAGTATCTCCTCGCTAACACCGGTCTCTTTGTTTATCTTCTCAATCTTCATTGATCCTCTGACAAGTGTTGCTTCAACAATATTATCGTCTTCATAGCACTTTACGTTAAATGCAGTGCCCAGAACCCTGATATTTATGGCAGCTGTCTTCACCTCAAAAGGAAGACTCTTTTTTGCAACATCAAAAAATGCTTCTCCATCAAGGTATAGATCCCTGTTCTTTATATTAAATGAGGAGGAATATCGCAAAGTGGATTTTGAATTTAACCACACCTTTGATTTATCAGGAAGTGTCACTTCGGTCTTTTGCCCGGATGGTGAGTATATTGTTGTAAATACATTTTCATCTGCATTTAGCATTCCTGATCTAATCTTAAAACCGGTAAGTCCTGCTCCTGACATAAGTAAAGCCACCAACAATATTGCAGCAATGTTCCTGTATTTTCTTACCATTAACCTGGAGATATTTATAATCTTTAAAGGAGCTGACTCATAAGTACCCTCCTGAATTGTCTGCCAGACTTTTCCTTTTCTATCATTATTGGTAGTTGTCTCCAGGTTAGATAAAAGCCTGATCAGCTCAGCAGCTTTTTTTACTTCAGCGGATTTCTCTGGTAACTTTTTTAATATTTCGTTCCAGTGAATATCAAGGGTTTTATTTCTGCCCTCACTCCTTACCCAGCTAATGAAATCCTCGTCTGATAAAAAGTCCCTTGCAGAGTATTCAGAATAGTCCTTCCCGAACAAATTCTCAGTTTCCATCTGATTATTTTTATTAATTATGATTACGCACGGTTTTTCTTTTTTATCCCATTATCCGGAATAAAATTTTAAGAAAAGTGATATTATTCCTTATGATTATGATATGGCCTTTGCGGTTAGCAAGGCAATACATGCAGTAAATAGTACCGGTCCAAGACTCTCCCTGAGACGGTCAAATGCCCTGTAAAATAATTTATATGTGCCTCCGACATTCATCTGCAGCATTTCCGCCACCTGCTCATATGACATCTCTTCGTAAAACCTTAGATAAATAGCTTCACGCTGTCTTGAGGTAAGTAAGGAGAGTGCTGTCTGAACAGTTTTTCTAACCTCTTCGGAATTTTCATCCTCAATAAGTTTCTGGTCAGGTGCAAGAGTGAAGCTGAAGTCATAATGTTCATCGTCGAGGTCTACTGTAGAACGGGATGCTGCATTTTTAACTTTCCTGAATAGTATAGTCCTAAAAGCCTTGAAGATATAGAGTTTAACTTTGGGCGGATCTCCAAGATTCAAACGATTTTTCCATAGCTTTATAAACAGATCCTGAATGGATTCCTCAAGGATGAAATTGTCATGGCTAAACTTGTGGCCATAGTTAACAAGCACTGTGTAATACCGGTTGAAGAGTTTTTCAAAGGCAGGTTTGTCCCCATCTTTAAAAGATGTCCATAGTATAATATCTTCTTCCTCTGAGGTTTTTATCATTTCCCGGTTCATCTTTTCAAAATTAACCATTATCTATAAATAAAAAGTGCCACCAGCCTTAATTGATTTCCCTTTTTAAATATTGTCTTCAGGCGAACCTTTTTTGCAATGTGATTGTTTTAATAACAATAAACCAATGTGTACAAACCTTTATTATTTATCACGTTTACAAAGCTTTGATAACTATACTACCAGAAAAGCTAAAATCTGTAAAATATATAACTACACTGAATTAACATTGAAAACAACATATAAAAACTAAAAATGGATACAGAAAACACACAATTCATTCCGATGCCACGAATTGGTGATAAAGCACCGGAATTCAAAGCAGTAACAACTCAGGGTGAGATAAATTTCCCTGTTGACTATGATGGGAAATGGGTGATTCTTTTCAGTCATCCGGCTGACTTCACCCCGGTATGTACTTCAGAGTTCATAACATTTGCATCGCTTGAGAAGAAGTTCGCCGATGCGAATTGCAACCTTGTGGGTCTCTCAGTAGACGGGCTTTACAGTCATATTGCATGGCTTCGTACAATAAAGGAAAAGATTGAGTACAAGGGTATGAAGGATGTTGAGGTGAAATTTCCGCTGATTGAAGATATTACAATGAATGTTGCAAAGAAGTATGGTATGATTCAGCCGGGAGAAAGCAGCACCAAGGCAGTCAGAGCGGTGTTCTTTATTGACCCAAAGGGAATAATCAGGGCTATTATCTATTATCCGCTGAGTCTTGGCAGAAACTTTGATGAGCTTTACAGGGTACTAATCGGTTTGCAGACGGCAGATGCTTTTGGCGTAGCCACTCCGGCCGACTGGCAACCGGGAGATGACGTTATTGTTCCGACGGCAGGCTCATGTGGTGTTGCAAAGGAAAGAATGGAGAACAAGGGCGATATGCATTGTTATGACTGGTTCTTCTGCACAAAAAAGCTTGACAAAGAAAAAGTGATGAAGGCCATCCTGAAAAAGTAATAACTACAGCAATTTTTTCTTCAAAAGGATGAAAGCTAATTGCTTTCATCCTTTTCATTTTCTAGACATAAGACTTTACATGCACGCCCCCAACAGCTCTGCCGGACGGATCATTCTGGTTTTTAAAAGACTCATCCCATGCCAGCGCTTCGGCTGTGCTGCACGCCACCGAGGGAACCGAAGGCACACATTGTGCTGCGGCCTCTGATGGGAAATGTTCTGTAAAAATGGATCTGTAATAATATTCTTCCTTATTACGGGGTGTGTTTATGGGAAAACGAAACTTTGCCGAAAACATCTGCTCATCAGTCACAGTCTTTGTTGTCAGCTCCTTCAGAGTGTCGATCCATGAATAACCCACACCATCAGAGAACTGTTCCTTCTGTCGCCATGCGATGCTTTCAGGGAGGTAATCCTCAAATGCTTTTCTCAGTATCCATTTTTCCATTCTGCCGTTAACAATCATCTTATCTTCAGGGTTAAGGCGCATTGCCACGTCAAGGAACTCCTTGTCGAGGAATGGTACACGTCCTTCAACGCCCCATGCACATAATGCCTTGTTAGCCCTGAGACAATCGTAAAGATGCAGTTTGCTCAGCTTCCTGACTGTTTCTTCATGAAACTCTTTTGCATCAGGCGCTTTATGGAAGTAGAGATAACCGCCAAATACCTCATCGGCTCCTTCACCTGAAAGAACCATCTTCACTCCCATCGATTTGATAACCCGTGCCATCAGATACATGGGCGTGGCTGCCCTGACTGTTGTCACATCATATGTCTCAAGGTAATAGATCACATCACGGATGGCGTCGAGTCCTTCCTGTATTGTAAAGTGAATCTCGTGATGTATTGTACCGATATGGTCAGCTGCCCTGCGGGCAGCAACAAGGTCAGGAGAGCCCTCCAGCCCTACCGAGAATGAGTGCAGCTGTGGCCACCAGGCTGCGTTCTTGTCATCTGATTCAATACGCTTTGCAGCATATTTGCGTGCTATTGCCGAAATGATTGAACTGTCAAGGCCACCCGAGAGAAGTACCCCATAAGGCACATCAGACATCAGCTGACGATGGACCGCCTGTTCCAGTGCTTCCCTGAGTGTATCGATGTCGCTCTTATTATTCTTAACAGCCTCGTAACCTTTCCAGTCACGTTCATACCATTTCTTTACCTCACCTTCCTTGCTGTAATAATAATGTCCCGGAGGAAATACCTCGATCTTCCTGCAAACACCCTCGAGGGCCTTAAGCTCAGAGGCAAAATAATGGTTTCCGTAAATATCCCATCCCATATAGAGAGGTACAACCCCAATCTGGTCACGGGCTGCAAGATAGCAGTCGTTCTTTTCATCATAAAGAACAAAAGCAAAGATGCCACTCAGGTCTTCAAGGAAATCCTTTCCTTTTTCATTATACAGTGCGAGGATGACCTCACAGTCTGACTGAGTCTGGAACTGATATTTATCTTTAAACCGGGCTCTTATCTCACGATGATTATATATCTCACCATTTACGCCCAGGATTAAACTTTTGTCACTACTGAAAAGGGGCTGTCCACCCGACTGGGGGTCAACAATTGACAATCTCTCATGAGCAATAATAGCTTTCTCTCCGCAATAAATCCCTGACCAGTCAGGGCCACGATGTCTCAGTTTTTTTGACATCATAAGGAGCTGTGGTCTCAGCTCCTGTGCTTTCTGCTTCAAATCAAATACTCCAACAACACCACACATAATAAAAACTATTAATAAATATACTTTTCAATAATACAAGGGCTGTAAAAGTAGTGTTTTTAATTTATGTTTTGTTGTTTTATAACATATTTTATGTTTTTTGTTAACCTTTTTTAATTTTTTGCTTTCTTTTATATATTTTTTATCAATTAATGTGATAAAGGCGTAGCGTGCTACGCCTCTACAATTCATTTTTCCTTATTATTTAAAATAACCGCCCGGCTGAAGAATACTTTCGGTCTGACTGTTGCCACCAAACCAACAGAGCCTAGTCTGTCAATCATGCTATTGAAGTCTCTTTGGGTGACGTGTACTCTGGGTTCAATTATGTAAATTACTCCTCCCGGGTTAAGTAATGATTTCAATTCTCTGAAAAGCTTGTCCTGATCCGGCACCTCGTGTACCACATAAAACATCAGAACGAAGTCAACCTTAGATGTTAAACCAATGGCTTCATCCTGACATTTATGAAACCTTACTCTATTCTCCAGTTCAGTCCCTTTTACTTTTTGTCTCACTATATCGAGCATCCCTTCCTGCAAATCGGCAGCAATAACTTCGCCGTTATTATTCAGCAGCCTGGCTATCTCGACAGAAAAGAAACCTGGTCCGCATCCAAAATCAAGAACCGTCATTCCCTCTTTAATGAATGGCTTTAATATTTTGTGCGGGTTTTGAAATAATCTTCTGTACCTGTTGTCAAGCCCTCCGGCTAGCTCAACGGGGCAGACCCTGTGGCTATTCTCTTTTTTCATTTTTATTTTTGTTTTATCCTTGTTTTTAGGTCTGCTAATTATAAAGACCTGTTATTTTAATTTCAAAATTATTAATATAGCCTGTCTTTTTATCACTATTTCATAGATAGGCTTTCAGCTTTGAGTTTTTCAGGATTTGTTATTGCAGGTGAACAGGCTCAGAAACTGTTATTATTTATGTCCTTTTTATAGTTTTTTACCATTTTCCCAAAAACCTTATCACGTTTCCGCCTTTCGGCAACTGTTGAATCAAAGTGTTCTCTCTCTCTTTCCATTTTTATGAAATTCTCATACGAGTTTTTGTCTATCTCTCCATTCTTCAGCGCCTCAAGAACAGAACATCCTTTTTCGCCGGTGTGGGTACAGTCTTTAAATCTACACCCGGTTGACAGTTCGATAATTTTGTTGAATGTCGTTTCCAATCCGTTAGCAGAATCTGCTATTCCTACTTCCTTCATCCCGGGGTTGTCAATAAGTATGCTCCCGTTTTCAAGTACAAAAAGCTCTCTGTGGGTTGTGATATGTCTGCCCTTGTTTGTGCTCCCGCTTATTGCATCAGTCTTCATTATTTCCCTGCCCGAGAGATTGTTCAGCAAAGTTGATTTGCCGACTCCTGAAGAGCCCAGCATGCAATATGTTTTGCCCTTGTGCATCATTTTTTTGAGTTCAGTGTAACCATCATGGGTTTCGTTACTTATTGAAATGACAGGCACATTATTGATACGTTGTTTTATGCTGTTGGTTATCTCAGAAAGCCTTTGCCCGCTTATAAGGTCCGTCTTTGTAAGTACGATAACCGGGCTCACACCTGATGAATAGCAAATGGTGAGGTATCTTTCAAGCCGGTTAATGTTTAAATCCCTGTCAACAGCCTGAACTAATAATGAATAATCAATATTTGCTGCAATCACCTGCATCTCACCGTACTGACCAACGGCCTTTCTTTTTAAAACTGAATGCCTCGGGAAGATTTTATGTATTACAGAAAAGTCAGAATCATAAATGGTAAGTGCAACCCAATCACCTACTGCAGGGAAATCTTCCCGTCCTCTGGCGGTATACTTCAAATTACCTGTTATTTCAGCTTCAAAATCACCGTCAGTAGTTTTTACTATATAGCGTTCTTTATGTTCTGCAATTACTCTGCCTGTTCCATAACTATTAAGATTATTCTCCTCCCTGAATTCTTGCAGTTTATTATTAAATCCAAAATCTTCAAGTTTCATTTTACAAATGCTGAATGGCGTTTGGTTACGCATAATATTCCTGCCTGAAATATTATACTCTTATTCACTAAAGGCAAAGGATGCTCCTGGTTTTTCCAGACTATCCCAGTTATAAATGCTTTCTCCTGATGAAAATCCTCTCATTTTCAAATCTTCAAATTTTCAAATCTTCAAATCTTCAAATCTTCAAATCTTACCTGCTCCCTGCTTCTTCCTCTTTATTATATTTATCAAAAAAATCATTTCCCTTGTCGTCAGTGATAATGAAAGCAGGCATATCTTTCACTACAATTTTCCTTACAGCTTCCATCCCGAGGTCGTCAAAATCGACTAGTTCAACTGAAAGTATGTTTTCTGCGGCCAGTACTGCTGCCGGGCCGCCTATTGAGCCCAGGTAAAAACCACCGTGTCTGCGACATGACTCAATGACATGCTTCGACCGGTTACCCTTGGCAACCATTATTAGTGATCCTCCAAGGCTCTGGAACAGGTTGACATATGAGTCCATACGTCCGGCTGTAGTTGGTCCGAAGCTGCCGGAGGCCATTCCTTCCGGTGTCTTTGCCGGTCCGGCATAATAGATAGGATGATCCTTGAAATATTGGGGCATTGGTTTGCCCTCATCGAGCATCTGCTTGATACGCGCATGGGCTATGTCGCGTGCAACAATGAGTGTTCCTGACAGGCTCAGTCGTGTTTTTACCTCATATTTTGAAAGCTCTTCCAGCACCTCTTTCATTGGCCGGTCGAGGTTTATCTCAACGGGTTTATCAAGCTGAGGCGCCTTTTTTGGCATAAAACGCTCCGGGTGCATTTCAAGTTGCTCAAGGAAAATCCCGTCAGAAGTTATCTTTCCTTTTATGTTCCTGTCAGCGCTGCAGCTTACGCCGATGCCAACAGGGCATGAAGCCGCATGACGTGATAGTCGTATTACACGTACATCGTGCACAAAGTATTTCCCTCCAAACTGAGCACCAACGCCATAATCATGACATATCTTTTCAATTTTCTGTTCCCACTCATTGTCACGGAATGCCCTTCCTCCTTTGCTTCCTGAGGTTGGCAGGTCATCAAGATATCCGGCTGAGGCAAGTTTCACAGTCTTTAACGTCGCCTCGGCAGATGTGCCCCCTATCACAATAGCCAGATGATAAGGCGGACATGCCGAGGTACCCAGCTCTTCTATCTTTTCATTTATGAACCTGACCAGTGAAGCTTCATTCAGCAATGACTTCGACTGCTGGTAAAGGAAACTCTTGTTTGCAGAGCCTCCTCCCTTGGCAATAAAGAGAAACTCATACTCACTTCCGCTGCCTGAAAAGATATCCACCTGGGCAGGCAGGTTGCTGCCGGTGTTCTTCTCATCAAACATTGTTGAAGGTATTATCTGCGAATACCTCAGGTTCTTATCCCTGTATGTAGTGAAAATCCCACGTGACAGGTATTCGGAATCATCAACACCAGTAAAAACATCTTCGCCTTTATAAGCCATTACAATTGCAGTTCCGGTATCCTGACACCATGGTAACTCTCCCTTCGCCGATATAACGGTGTTGCGTAACATCACCCAGGCAACAAATCTGTCGTTGTCAGTTGCCTCAGGATCATTCAGGATGGCCGACAACTTCTCAAGATGAGAAGTACGAAGATAAAAATTGATATCATTAAAGGCTTCTGACGCCAGCAATTCAAGCGCCTCCGGTTCAACCTTAAGCATCTTTCTGCCACAGCACTCAGTTGATGAAACATGATCCCTGCTAAGCAGTCTGTACCTCGTTTTATCAGCTCCGTGCTGAAAAGGCTTCTCATATATGAATTCTGCCATAGCTTATGGTGTTTGATGTGTATATCAAATTTATGAAATCTCCGGAAGTTGAAAGTCAAAATAATTATTTTCAAGTCATAAACTGATCAGAAAGCTTATAAAGTATTATTCTTCTGATAACTACCTGTGAAATAGTTTATTTAGATTCAATATAAATAGCGTTTCGGGTAAAAAAAATGTACCCGTCCGAAAACGTTTGAAATAATTATATGACCTTAAACGCCCGAAAAATGGTGGGGTAAAGCCTCAAATTACGCATTGCTGAGCCGTTTATATAGTTTACATTTGATTTAAGAACTATTTGGTAAAAACAAGTCAAAAACTAATCTATGAATCCAACATATAGAAGAAAACCCAGGCTCTCATTCTGGCGTATATGGGATATGAGTTTAGGGTTTATGGGCATACAATGCGGTTTTGCCCTGCAAAACGGCAACGTAAGCCGCATTTTCGAAACCCTGGGTGCCAAAGTTGATCAGATACCAATATTATGGATTGCTGCGCCAGTGACCGGGTTGCTTGTTCAGCCCATCATTGGACATATGAGTGATAAGACATGGACCAGGCTCGGAAGGCGTCGGCCATATTTTCTTACCGGGGCAATTCTTGCCACACTGGCACTGTTCATCATAACCAACTCTCCCACCTGGCTTTTTGCAACCGGTATGCTTTGGATAATGGATGCTTCAATAAATATCTCGATGGAGCCGTTCAGAGCGTTTGTAGGAGATATGCTCTCATCCGAACAGCGGACAATGGGATTTGCCATGCAGAGCTTCTTCATCGGAATCGGAGCTGTTCTGGGATCTTTTCTCCCATGGCTGCTCGTTAAACTATTCAATGTTTCAGAAGTGCCTGACCCGGGTAAGTTGCTGCCTCTCAACCTGAAGATGTCATTCTATATTGGTGGCGGCCTTCTTATCCTGGCTGTTTTGTGGACAGTGATACGCACAAAAGAATATTCTCCCGAAGAGCTTGAAGAGTTTGACAAAGGAGAAAAAACAGCAAGAGGGGAATCACTTGAAACGATTGAACAGAACAAGAGGGATCTTGAGACGAAATCAAAAAATGAAACCAGATTTTTTCTGCCAGGAATAATCTGGCTTGGCATAGGAGTAGTTCTTACATTCATACTGACAAGGGTACATCTTGAAAAAGAGCTTTATGTTGTTTCAGGTCTGATTTCCTTATTCGGATTATTGCAACTTCTGGCTGCGTTCCTTAAGAATTCAGGGATGGGTGAAAATGGATTAAACGCTATTCTCACTGACCTAAAGCAGATGCCCTCCACAATGAGTCAGCTGGCCATTGTTCAGTTCTTCACCTGGTTTGCCCTTTTCTCACTCTGGATATACACCACTTCAGCGGTGACTTCGCACATTTATGGGACAACAGATACTGCATCAAAGGCTTATAACGAGGGAGCCAACTGGGTGGGAGTACTCTTTGGCATCTACAACGGCTTCTCAGCCCTGGTTGCTTTTCTCCTGCCGGTTCTCGCCAAATATACAAACAGGAAGGTAACTCATTCCATTTGCCTTGCTGTGGGTGGATTGAGTCTAATATCCATAAATTTTATCGGGTCTCCAACGCTTCTCATTTTGCCTATGCTTGGCATAGGACTGGCCTGGGCCAGCATTCTTTCCATGCCTTATGCAATTCTCACCGGCTCACTGCCAAAGGATAAGATGGGAACATACATGGGAATTTTCAACTTTTTCATTGTAATACCACAGATACTCGCCGCAAGTATTTTGGGAAGTATGGTAAATCATCTCTTTAACGGCAACACCATGCTTGCTCTGCTTACTGGCGGTATTTCAATGTTTATAGCAGCATTAAGTGTAAAATTTGTAAAAGACGTAGACGACAAAAAATAAGATGGATCTGAAGGGTTGTATTTTTGATTTGGACGGGGTAATTGTCGACACAGCCAGGTATCATTATCTGGCATGGAAAAGACTTGCAAATGAACTCGGGTTTGATTTCAGCGAAGAGCAGAACGAGGAGCTTAAGGGCGTGAGCCGTATGGCTTCACTGGATCTCCTTTTAAGGATAGGCGGCATTGAAAAAAGTGAAGAGGAAAAAATCGTCCTCGCCACCAGAAAAAACAACTGGTATATTGAATATATCTCACAAATGACGCCGGTCGAGATATTACCAGGCAGTATCCACCTTCTTGAGACCCTTAGAAAAGCTGGCATTCTCACCTCAATAGGATCGGCCAGCAAGAACGCAGGCGTCATTCTTGACCGTATTGGTCTTAACAGGATGTTTGATGCCGTTATTGACGGGCACAGCGTCACCCAGGCAAAACCTGATCCGGAAGTATTCCTTAAGGGAGCTGAAAAGCTTGAACTGAAGCCTGAAAACTGCATAGTGTTTGAGGATGCACAGGCCGGCGTTGAAGCTGCTCATGCGGCAGGGATGAAATGTGTAGGAATAGGCGAACAGAAAAACCTGTCAAAGGCAGAAATAGTCGTGCCAAATCTTGCAGGGATTACCATTGAACAATTAAGAAAACTTTAAAAAAAAGATAATGAACTCACGTTTTGTACCGGACGAGTGGAAGATTATTGAGAACAGGTTCGAGCCGGAGAACAGCAGGGACTCTGAGAGCATCTTTTCTATTGGCAACGGGATGATGGGACAAAGGGCAAATTTTGAAGAGAAGTACAGCGGAGATACTCTTCAGGGAAGTTATGTTGCCGGCGTTTATTATCCCGATAAAACTGTAGTAGGATGGTGGAAAAACGGTTATCCGGAATACTTTGCAAAAGTTCCTAACGCCATGTCGTGGATTGGCATTGATGTTGAAATCGATGGTGAACAGATAGACCTTGCCACATGCAAAATAAAATCTTTCACACGCGTTCTCAACATGAAAGAGGGCCTGCTTGAAAGAGCCTTTACTGTTGTACTGCCTTCAGGACGCGTTGCTGAAGTGACTGCTAAGAGGTTTGTCTCAATGCATGAGCCTGAAAAAGCAGCTGTGAAATACTCTGTTAAGATATCAGGCGGTAACGGCAGGATAAGAATAACGTCGTTTATAAATGCCGATGTAAAGAATGAAGATGCCAATTATGGTGAAAAATTCTGGGAAGGAACAACTGTCAAAACAGATGGCAAAAAGGCAGCAGTTAAATCCCAGACCCGCAAGACAGGTTTTGTGGTTGCTTCGGCTCAAACAAATGTATTCTGTCTGAATGGCAAAGATGTTACTGAAGGGAATACAAATATCTCGGCAAGGAGCGAATATGTTGCTGCCATCTTCACCAATCAGTATACTTCAGGCGATACTTTTGAGGTAACCAAATATGTTGCAGTTCTCTCATCTCTGAATCACACTCCGGCCTCAATGGAGACAAAGGCCATGATTAAAGCTTATGAAGGAGAATGTGAAGGTTTTGAAGCAATGTTTGAAAAACATAAAGATGCCTGGGCTGAAAGGTGGGAACAGGGCGACATAGCTATTAAGGGTGATGTAGCGGCACAGCAGGGGATCAGGTTTAACATCTTCCAGCTGTACCAGACTTATACCGGTGAGGATCCCAGGCTTAACATCGGTCCCAAAGGATTCACCGGAGAGAAATACGGAGGAAGCACGTACTGGGATACAGAAGCATTTGCCTTCACTTTCTATCTTAACACTGCCGATTCACATGTAGCACGAAACCTGCTTCTTTACAGGTATAAACAACTTGATAAAGCTATTGAGAATGCCGGAAAACTGGGTTTCAAAGATGGCGCCGCATTGTTCCCCATGGTTACCATGAACGGCGAAGAGTGCCATAATGAATGGGAGATAACTTTTGAGGAGATACATCGTAACGGTGCAATTGCCTATGCTATATTCAATTATGTAAGGAATACAGGCAACAGGGAGTATCTTGGTGATTACGGTCTCGATGTCCTTGTTGGTATCTCAAGGTTCTGGTCACAGAGAGCAACATGGTCAGGAGATAAAAAGAAATACGTCATACTTGGTGTAACAGGTCCCAATGAATATGAAAATAATGTAAACAACAACTGGTATACAAACACCATTGCACGATGGACCCTCAGGTATACCATTGAGTCTCTTGAGTGGCTACGCGGGGTCAACAACCCAAAATACAATGCCGTAGTGTCACGCCTGTCGCTTGATCTTGAAAAAGAGATACCCCGCTGGAAAGATATCATTGCAAAGATCCATCTTCCCGAAGATACCTCTCTTGGCATATTCCTTCAGCAGGATGGATACATGGACAAAGAACAAATCCTTGTCTCTGATCTGGATCCGTCTGAAAGACCTCTCAACCAGCACTGGTCATGGGACAGGATATTGAGATCGGTATTTATCAAACAGGCTGACGTGCTTCAGGGAATCTATTTCTTTGAAGATGATTATAGTGATGAAACACTGAGACGCAACTTCGATTTTTATGAAGCACGATGTGTTCATGAATCATCACTTTCTCCAAGTATACACTCTATCCTTGCAGCCAAGCTGAAGGACAATGACAGGGCATACAAACTTTATCTGCGTACTGCCCGTCTCGATCTTGATGATTACAACAAAGAGGTTAAAGACGGACTTCATATAACAAGCATGGCAGGTACCTGGCTTGCGATTGTCCAGGGCTTCGGCGGAATGAGGATCAGAAATGACAAGGTATCCCTCAATCCCACTCTGCCTGAAGCATGGAAGTCATTCTCTTTCATAATGCGGTTCCGTAATAAGCCATTAAAAATTGAAGTCACTGAAAAAGACGTGATAATTACCAATTTCTCTGACTCCGGTATCAGCATTGAGTTATACGGTGAAACAGAAACCATTGAACCCGGTAAAACCTGTAAACTTAAAAGAAAATGAAAAAGACGCTTCTTTTCTTCACATTGGCTTTTCTCTGTTCAATGTTGCTGCAGGCACAGCCAGTGCAACGCATTGAACGAGTTGAACCGCCATCATGGTGGATTGGAATGAAAAACCCTGAATTACAGCTGATGGTTTACGGCAAAGGTATATCAGGGTATGATGTTAATACAGCCTATGCCGGACTTACAATAACCACTGTGGTTAAAACAGAAAATCCCAATTACCTGTTTATCAATTTAAAGATTGACGAAAGCTGTAAACCGGGTAACCCCTCACTGGTATTTACAAGGGGAAAAGAAAAGATTTCTTATAACTACACCCTGATGCAAAAGTCAGCTGAACCACAGAAAAGCTTTAACACCTCAGATGTGATCTATCTGGTTATGCCCGACAGGTTCTCTAACGGCGACCCATCAAATGATAAAGTTGAAGGGATGTATGAAGGTCCCGACAGGCAGGATCCAAACGGACGTCATGGTGGTGACCTTAAGGGTATCTCTGACCATCTGTCATATATAAAAGATCTGGGAGTTACCGGAATCTGGCTCAACCCGTTTCTTGAAAACAATCAGAAACGGACTTCTTATCACGGATACGCAATAACAAATTTTTACAGGGTCGATCCACGGTATGGAACCAATGATGAGTTCCGTCAGCTTGTAACTGATGCCCATAGTAAAGGGCTCAAAGTGATGATGGATATGATCTTCAATCATTGTGGTTCGGAACACTGGATGATGAAGGATCTGCCATGTAAAGACTGGGTACATCAGTTCAGTACTTTCACAAGGACAAATTACAGGGCCACAACATACATCGATCCTTATGCTGCCAATTGCGATAAAGAGCTTATGGAAAAAGGCTGGTTCGATGTCTCGATGCCTGATCTTAACCAGAGCAATCCCCTCGTCGAGAATTATCTCATACAAAACAGCCTGTGGTGGATCGGATTCAGTAATATGGATGGCATCCGCATGGATACCTATCCCTACCCTGAAAAGAATATGATGTCACGCTGGGCAAAAAGGGTCACCGATGAATACCCGGGATTCTTTATTGTAGGTGAAACTTGGTTCCAGTATGAACCCTTTGTTGCATATTGGTCGCTGGGAAAGAACAACACTGATGGCTATGTGTCAAACCTGCCATCTGTCATGGACTTCCCCTTCTCTTTTGCCACCCACAGGGCTTTCACAGAGCCACAGGGCGACGTAAGCGGTATTTCACTGTTATACAATGTGCTTGCACAGGACTTCCTTTATCCCAACCCGTTCAATAATGTTATTTTCCTGGACAACCACGACCTTACCAGGTACTATACCCAGATAGGAAAAAGACCTGAGGTATACAAGATGGCAATGGCCTTTCTTCTTACCACACGCGGCATTCCGCAGATTTATTACGGAACTGAAATACTTACTGAAGGAGATAAAGGCAGGGGAGACGGTTATATCCGTACCGATTTCCCCGGAGGATGGCCAGGTGATGAAAGAAATTGTTTCACAACAGCTGGCATGACTGCCTCTGAGAAGGACGCCTTCCTGTTCACCCGCAACCTTCTGAACTGGAGAAAAAACAAAGAGGTTATTCACACTGGTAAGCTTAAACAGTTCATCCCTGAAAATGATTTGTATGTCTATTCAAGATATAACAATGACGAATCGGTACTGGTTATTCTCAACAACAGTGAAAACGAGTCACGCACAATAACCAGGGCAAGATATGGTGAGGCAATGGAAGGGTACATTTCAGGACATGAAGTAATAACCGGCACAAATATTCCTGATCTCAGTTCATTTACCGTGGCACCCAAAAGCGCAATGATAATAGAATTAAAAAAGTAAGATTATGAAAGAACCCCTGTTATGGATAGTTGCCCTCGGGCTCGTACTGGCGATATTTTTCTCGGCATGCAAGACTTCGTCCAGGATCACAAAAAAAGAACCTGTTAAGACTACCGTAAAACATACTGAATGGACGCGCAACATGGTTCTTTATGAGATAAATGTCAGACAGTTTTCAAAATCCGGCACCTTTGCCGGCGTTGACAGTTCTCTGACACAGATAAAGGATATTGGGGTTAATGTTTTGTGGTTTATGCCTGTCTATCCTATCGGTCAGGTGAATCGTAAAGGAGAGCTTGGAAGCTATTATTCAATCAGTGATTACAAAGGCATCAATCCTGAGTTCGGGAATATTAATGATTTTAAAGCACTGGTTGCAAAGGCGCATGAGATGGGATTTCATGTTATACTCGACTGGGTTGGTAATCATACCTCATGGGACAACAAGATGGCAACAGAGCATCCGGAGTGGTTTGAAAAAAATCCGGCTGGCAAATTTATCTCTCCGTTTGACTGGAGTGATGTTATCCAGCTTGATTATAAAGCAATGCCCCTGTGGGATTACATGATTGATGCAATGAGGTACTGGGTTGCTGATGTGGGTGTTGACGGTTTCCGGTGCGACTTCCCGGGATTAATCCCCGAAAAGTTCTGGTATAGGGCCAGGACTGAGCTTGAAGCTGTAAAACCCGTTCTCATGCTTGCTGAAGACGAAGAACACTCATATCTGCTGAACAGGGCTTTCGACATGAACTATGCATGGGCACATCATCACCTGATGAATGCGGTTGCAGAGGGGAAAAGGAAACCTGCAGCGCTTGACAGCCTCATGATGGCTGAGATGAAATACTATCCCTCCGAGGCATACCGCCTCAGGTTCCTCACTAATCATGATGAGAACTCGTGGAACGGAACTATCAAAGAGAAGATGGGCGATGCACAGAAAGCATTCGCCGCCTATCTCTTTACCATTCCCGGCGTTCCGCTCCTCTATAACGGGCAGGAAGCCGATCTTGACAAACGCCTTGAATTCTTTAAACGCGACCCCATTGTGTGGAAAAAGAGTGACCTCAGACCATTTTACACCACCCTGTGTAACCTCAGAACTTCAAACCCTGCATTAAGGCATGGCATTGAAGGCGGCTCATTTAATATGATTGAAACATCAAGACCAAAAAAAGTAATTGCCTACTCTAGGATAAAAGATAATTCAACTGTTCTTGCTATTATAAATTTCAGCAAAGACACTGCAAACGTTAAACTGAAAGGTGCCTTTGAGGGAGGCTCCTTCCGCAACGTCTTTACCGGTGAACAGATTAACATTCAAGCAGGTAAACCAGTTTCACTGAACTCCTGGGGGTACCTGATACTTACTAAATAGGGATAACAACAATTGTTAGTTTAAAAAGCCCCGCTTCGGCGGGGCTTTTTTTTGCGTTAATCCACAAATTCTGTTAGTTGGTCATTAAAAGTAATCAGCGCTTTGCTTAAGATAAATTATTCTATATTTTTGGTATACTAATTTCTGCTGTCGTAAAACTGTTAAATCTGATTTTCTGTTATGAAAAAACTATTAATCTCTTTTGTTGTGTTTTCCTTGTTCATAATGACTTCATTAGGACAGAAAGCACCAATCTCATTTGGGAAGATAACCAAAGAAGAAGTTGCAAGTACAACTTATGACCTTGATACCAGTGCTGCTGCAGTGGTACTTTGTGATTTTGGCTGGTTTGACAAAATCAACTTTGAATTTACCAGGGTTTTAAGATATAAGATCCTTAAAAAATCAGGTTATGATATTTCTGATCTGAAGTTTCATTCTGAAGAAAGGCCCGCCGTTAAGGGCATGATTTATAATATGGAAGGAGATCAGGTCGTAAAGGAAAAACTGGCCTCGTCAAATATTTTTTATAAAAAACTTAGCTCCGGACTCTATGAGACCTCTCTGGCAATTCCAGATCTTAAGGTAGGAACAGTAATTGACATTCAATACACCTTTTCGGGGCTACCTCTCGAATGGTACTTTCAGAGGGAAATTCCTGTTAAATACAGTGAAATTGATATCCCGCAATCGGAATATTTTAAGTTCAGCAAGAACTTTTTCGGATATGTTCCTCTCACTATATCTGAACTTGAAAGGTGGGGAACATCAAATGTTGCTGCATTCAAAACAGAGCCATATATCAATTCAAGAGAAAACTATATTTCCAAGATGGAAATAGACATAAAAGCTATCACTGTCCCGGGCCATTACAAAACCTATACAAGCACATGGGAAGATGTAAACGGCAATCTGCTCCAGAGCACTTATTTCCCGGCACAGAATCAACCCCTGCTTTGTTTGTCTTCGGTTATTGATGAATTAAAGAGCTCCGGAAAGCAAGGTGATGATCTGATGAAGGCAGCATTTGAGGCTGTAAAGAAAATGGCCTGGAATAATGAAAGAACTGTTTTCATATCAGATGAAGGTCTTTGCAACCATTATAAACTTGGGTCAGGGAGCGTTGCTGACGTGAACTTTACACTGCTGCAGATATTGAATAAGCTCAATTTTAATGCTTTCCCCGTAGTTTTAAGTTCAAGAGCCAACGGTATGCTCTCTCAGTTTAACCCAAGCATAAACAAGCTTGATTATGTCATCGTTGCAGTAAAAACAGACGCAGGCTTCACTCTGCTCGATGCCACAGAAAAATATATGCCTTCTTATCTGTTACCAGACAGAGTCATAAATGGCCAGGGAAGAATTGTTTCTGATAAATATTCACAGTGGATCCCCCTTGCCTGTAAATACAAGGAACAGTCTGATTACAGGTATGATCTTACTCTTAATCCTGACCTTACCCTGACAGGCAAAATAATAATGACTTATACCGATTATGCTGCCTATGACTTCAGGGATAATTATTCATCCTATAACACTAAAGATGAATATGCCCGTGCCATGGAGAAAGAAAACCCCGGACTTACTATAAACGAAATTACTATTGACAATATAGATGACCTTTATAAGCCTGTTGTTGTGACAATAGATGCTGTTATTGAAGGGATTGTCACGCAGGTTGACAAGGAACTCTATATTACACCAATGCTATTTGAACAGGTCAAAGAAAATCCTTTCAATGCCACTGAACGTATATACCCTATTAGTTACAGCCGTCTTGAAGACACAAAAGTGAATGTGACAATCAATCTCCCTGACAATGTAACAGCAGGAGTATTACCTAAACCAATATCTTCCAAGCTCCGGAACAATGCTATAGCATTTACATATAATGTCACAGGTGAAGGCAAACAGGTGAAGGCTGACTATGCTTTTTACATCAACTCGCTGACAATTAATCAGGATATGTACAAGGATGTCAGGAATGTCTATAACAATCTTGTAAGCAAACATGCCGAGCCGATAATCTTAAATATGCAATAATGAAGACATCCTCTTTTTTAACTATCCTATGTCTTTTGGTCTCATTGTGTCCGTGGAATTTAATTAAAGCCCAGAACTATTCTATTGAATCAATAAGCCCTGAGCTAAAGAAAAATGCATCTGCTGTTCTTCGCTATAGTGAAGAGACCGTTCAGATAAAATCTGCATCAAGTGCTACAACACATCTTAAAGCAGTTATTTCGATATTAAATGAAGATGCACGGGAGTTTTCAGTTTATAATGGATCGTCAGACAAGTTTAGTATAGATCATCTTGATAAAATTATTATTTATGATCAGAATGGCAAAAAAGTAAAAAGTTTCGGACCATCCTTAGTAAAGGCTGTTAGCAACAATTCATCAAATGTTTATGATGATGCTTATTATTACTGTTTGGATCCGGAATACAGAACCTATCCTTTTACAGTAGAGCTAGAGTACACCACTGATTTAAGAGGATTGTTTGTATTGCCAACCTGGTATAAGTATTCAGGATACAATGTAAGCACTGAAAAAGACATATTGCGTGTAATTGCTCCCTCAGATTATAAACTCAGGTACTATGAGAATAAAAATGCTAACACAGTTAAGATATCTAAAGAAGGCGGGACTACCACTTATACCTGGGAAGCAGATAGTGTAATGGCAGTTAAATATGAGCCTCTTTCTGTATCTTTTATGGCTTTCACCCCATATGTTTCACTTGCTCCGTCTGATTTTGAGATTGGCGGTAAAAAAGGCAATTCAGAGTCATGGCAAAGCTTTGGGTTGTTCAGGAAAGAGCTTATTAAAGACAGAGAAAAGATTGAAGGGCCTGTAACTGATACGGTAAAAGCGCTTATATCATCAACACCCGACACCACTGAGATGATAAGACGTATTTATAAGTTCATGCAGAACCGGACAAGATATGTCAGTATCCAGGAGGGAATCGGGGGTTGGCAGCCAATTGAAGCCCAAAAGGTTGACAAAACAAAATACGGAGATTGTAAAGCTCTTGCAAATTATACAAGAGCATTGCTCTCAATTGCAGGGATAAAATCAATTTATACGGTTGTAAGGGCCGGACGAGATGTCGATGACATCCTGGCGGCGTTTCCCTCCAACCAAACAAACCATGCTATTCTGTGCGTGCCACGAAACAACGACACTATTTGGCTGGAGTGCACAGACCAGTATTCGCCTTTTAACTATCTGGGTTCCTTTACCGACGACAGGCATGTCCTGTTAATTACTGACGACGGCGGTAAGATTGTAAAGACTCCAAAGTATACAGCTGATCAGAATTGTCAGATTAGAAAGGCAAATGTGACTATTGACACATATGGCGGTGGCACAGCTGATATATCAACTGATTACTGTTATGAATTCTTTGATGGGATGAGAGGGCTTCTTTATATTGATCAGGAAGCACGAAAAAAAGTCATTACTAATAACATAGATATCCCCGGGTTCTCATTGATAAATTTTTCAGTAAAGCAACCTGATTCGGACAAGCCTGTTATGAATGAAAACCTTTCAATAAAGCTCAGCAAATATGCCACAATTATGAGTGACAGAATGCTGTTGCCTTTAAATCTCATGAATCGCGTTGAACGCCTGCCGTCAAATGTTGCCGACAGAAAAATGGATATTGAAATTAAGCGTGACAGGAAGCTCATTGACGAGATAACATACAAAATCCCTTCAGGCTATACCATAACAGCCTTACCTCAGCCAATAGAGATAAAATCTCAGTTTGGGCACTATAAGGCAGAAATCACTCAAAACGGAAATGAAATAATATATAAAAGGGAGATCATCTACAACAAGGGCATTTACCCTGTTGGAGATTATCAACAACTTCTTGATTTCTATAAGAGTATCTCAGCAGCCGATAATACCAAGCTGGCTCTTAAAAAGCAGATGTAAAATCAATAAACTATCAGTTTCCCATTACTTTGTTTTCCTCCGGAGGTTATTCTTACAATGTATAATCCCGGAGGAACTTTTTTACCGTTTCTGTTACAACCATCCCATGACTGTTCAAACACTCCTGAAGGGAGGGTGAAAACTCTTATAATTGAACCTGTGATTGAATAAATCCCGATTTCCCTTGTTGTTTGCTCATCACTTTCAATTCTTATGAGAACATCGTCTTTGAATGGATTGGGATATGCAGTAAATGGTTCGCCATCAATGGCCGATGAATGAATATCATTAACGGCAGTAAGGAAAGAAGGCCTTTTCAACCTCACTGAAGTATATAACCTGAATTCGCCGGCAACCAGATAAATATTTTGATTCTGTGTCGCCGGAGTAACATCTATTGAGTCACCATTGAAAAAATCGTACCACTTACCGGTTCTTGAGAAGTTTGTGCTTATCATTCCCGATGAAACATCAAAGTTGCCAAGTACTACAGCATCCATATCAGCATTGACAAGATTCAGACGTTTCAGATTACCTGTCTCATATAAAGTGTAATTGGCTGTTGAGAAGGTGGCATAATTCTTCTTAAGGTTTATGAGGGCTGCAAAGTTGTTATATATGTTTCTCCTTGAAGCAACCGCATAATAGTTCCACAATATTGGCATCTCTCCCACATTGCCATAGGCAGTCTTGCTTTTATCGTAACCTACCTCTTCAAACTGCCATAGCATTTTTGGTCCGGGCATGGTAAAAAAGAATGCAGCACAAAGCTTCACACGTCTTACCGCAATATCAAAATCCCTGATTGAATAGCCTGTTGCCGTATTGCTGTTACCCCAACTAAGATCTTTGAACATAATTCTCTCTTCGTCGTGGCTCTCCATATAATCCATTATTTCCGGTTCATTCCAGGTAAGGTACTGGTATGAAGCATTATTAAAGGAAGAGGAGAATCCCATTGAGGCTTCCTCATACTGGCCCTTGCAATTACCCCAGAGCATGAAGCCATCGTTGGCAAGCACCTTTTCTTCAGTGTTTTCAGTAAAATGTTCAAGGATGAGATATGCATCCGGCTTGTATTTCCGGATCTTGTTACCCATACGCTCCAGAATGGCTATACGGCTGGCATCATATGCGTACCCATCGGTTGACACTGTGTTAGTGAAGCCTTTTGTGAAATCAAACCTGAAGCCATCGACCTTGAATTCGTTTATCCAGTAGTGATTGACGCTGTCAACAAAAGCCTGTGTTGCAGGGCTCTCATGATTGAAGTCGTAACCCCACGAATAGGTTTTATTTGGAGAGTCAACATTAAACCATGGGTTATCCGGAGTCACCTTGTAGGTCGATTTGTCATAATACATTCTCACAAGAGGATTGGAGCCATAGGCATGATTTAAAACCATATCCATTATTACAGCTATACCGCGACTGTGACATGAGTCAATAAGTTCTTTAAATGTGTTTGCCGGACCATAATATTTATCCACAGCAAAGTACATTGATGGATTATAACCCCAGCTGGAGTTGCCTTCAAATTCTGCAACCGGCATAAACTCAATTGCATTTACTCCCAGCCTGGTGAGATAATTAAGGGTGTCGCGAATGGTGTTAAAGTTATGTGCGGCAACAAAATCCCTTACAAGCAGTTCATATACAACAAGTTTTTCCTTTGGCGGAGGAGTGAAAGTTGTATTCTTCCACTGGTATAATGAAGGGCGGGTCTGAAATACAGAGACAAGCTCACTGGTTTTTCCGGTTGGATAAGCTTTCAGGTTGGGGTATGTTGATGAGGAGATGTATGAGTCGTTTGAGGGGTCAAGTATTTTTGTTGTGTACGGGTCCGGTATCGTAATTGATCCGTCTATCACATACTGATAACCATATTCGGTTGCGGGATCGAGCCCTGAGACACTTACCCAGAAATAGTTCCCGTCAGAGCTCTTTTTCATTGCCCCTTCGTCACGGTAAATCCAGTTATTAAAGTCACCAATCAGGTAAACATAGCTCTTCCCGGGGGCATACAAAACAAAAGTAGCCGAGTTGTCACCGGTNATATTTACACCTGGTCTCATGCCGGCAGGCACATCTTCAACTGTAACCGGACTTTTAATGGAATAATAAACAGAATCTGCGGCTGATACACCATTCTTCCATGCTTTGGCAAGTATCCGGTGAAGACCACTACCTGAGGCAGTAATGCTTGTGCTTGCAGATAGTGTGGTTGTCTTAACCAGCTGAGTACTGTTGTCAAATATCTTAAGAGAGTCTCCCTTGGAAGCATTAACAGTAACAGGGATCACATCTCCGGATGATACCAGAGATGTATAATTCACTGGGGTTGCTATTTTAACAACAAATGCCGATTCAGGGGTGACATCATAAAAAATATCTCCACCGGTGGCAGTTTTCCCCTGCTTGGTGCCATCTGAATTGCGGAAAACAAATGCAAGCTTTTTAATTACCTCTGTAGATGAGGTGACTCCATAGAACTCTTTAATTGAAGGCGTAATCGATATAGTATAAACATTGGTCGAAACTCTTGTCATTTTTGCCTTTGAGAGATTTGTTGCCCATGGAGCAATAACATATTTCCAGTCGCTTGAAGAGGTGCTAAGGCTGGTAATTAATCCCATGTGTGCATAAACATCCCCTGTATAATCTTTAAGGTCTGCATTCCCCTGATCAGCATAATAAGTGACGGTTACCGGGCCCGTAGCGGATGGAAATACCGGGTCGCATGTTATTATCTGGGCCTTGAGCACCAATATGTTGAGTGCAAGTATTATTGATAAATAAATCTTTAGTTTCATTGCCATCAGTTTTTCGGGTAAAAGAAAATCAGACCGGGAAAATCAGAAGTTGTATTTAACGGTCATATAGTCCATCCCCTTGTTTACATTTCCATAGAAATCAAAAAGGGTATTGCACTCCCATGATGATCCTACACCATAAGAGTCATTCATCTGTGATGTTATCCAGGCAGGTTCCCAGTAGAAAACACCTTTGCCGCCGCCTTCCGCGATCTCATTTACAAGCTTCACAAGATAGTCGTACTGTCCCTGGTTGGTAGCGGGATAGCCAGAGACAAGAAGTGACTGATTAATAATATTATTATAATTATCTGAATATCCTGTTGTCCATGGATAACATGTTTCCATTATCATCACATCCTTCCCGAATGTGGTGCGAATACTTTTTATATAGCTTCCCAGGTCCTCAAGAGGCACACTCGACCACATATAGTAGTATGAAATACCAATTATATCATAATCGGTCAGGCCGGCCGAAGTCATGCCGTCAAACCAGTAAGCCGCGTTCTCAGGACCTGAGATGTGAATTATTACTTTTGTGTTTGCTGAAACAGCTCTTACTGCACTAATGGCAGAATTAATAAGATAAATAAAGTCGGTACGGTTGTTCCATCTGTCGCCTGCAGGCAGAAGAAATCCGGGGTTAATTTCGTTACCTACCTGTACGTATTCAGGCATCAATCCCGCGTTTTTTAAACGGGTTAATGTTTTAAAGGTATATTGATAAAGGCTGTCGTGAAGCTGAGTGAGCGTCAGTGATGACCATGCAGCCGGCGAAGCCTGCTTTCCAGGGTCGGCCCACGAATCGGAATAATGAAAATCGAGGCACGCAGCCATTCCCTGAGTTTTTGCTGCTGCTATTCCTTTCTTAACATCGTTAAAATCGGAGTACATCGGGGAGGCAGTCGGAGCGTAAGCCTGTGCCGTCCATTCAGGGTCGTAGAAAAGTCTGAAACGGGCAACATTTGCACCGTATTTGGCAAATATTTTATAGGGATCTTCAACAATGGAAGAATCTTTATAAGATCCTCCATGATCAAGTATAGCATTAACATATGAGAGGTCTGCCCCCATTACAAACTCAGAGGTTGAATAATATACCCTTCCGCTTTCAGTTTTGCCTCCCTTGTCTTTTGAACATGAAGGCAGGAACATTGAAAAGATTAGTATCATCCCAATATGTTTCATGCGTATCCTGAAAATTTATGAATGAGGTTTTAACAGTTAAAAGAGGCTGCCTAAGACATAGGCAGCCTCTTTAGTTCTATAACTGCACTTGATTACTTCGCAGCAACCATGGTAACAGTAAGTGTGTTCAGGTTTACAGTAATTGTATAATTACCCGTAGCAGCAACAACATTGAAGTTTTTATCGCCATCGTTAGCATTTGCAAGAAGGTCTGTTACAGAGCCATTTGCAAAGTACGGGTAGTTGTAAGATGTTGGTCCCCAGTCTTTTTGAGCAAAGAAACGGAACGCTTTGCCATTAATAAAGTCTGTTGTAGCCGACCATTCACCATCTTTAACCCATGTCATCTTAACTTCGTTGCCAGCCCAGTCCCAGCCGCCTACGCCATCACCTGTCATGTACATCAAAGGCTCAGGTACTGCGGCCATATCCACAGTCTTGTTTTTCAGATCGACAGTGATTCTATACCATCCTGTTGTCCCAAGGAATCTGAAGTTTGAATCACCATCAGCTGCATTTTCAAGTAACGTAGGTGCATTATTTGTGGTAAAGTAGGGGTAGTTATATGATGTCGGGTTCCAATCAGCCTGTGCAAAGAACCTGAAGGTACTGCTTGTTCCGCTGTTTGTGAAGTATGCAATTACTGTATATTTCATGTAAGCAGGGCTCGGTACCTCAACAGCAAGGCTTGTGTTCCATCCGCCTGTTGCCTGACCAATCATATAGATTGGTTTGAATACGGTGGCATAGGGAGTAATTGTAGCCGTAACAGTGTTTGAGTACACAGGTGGGACATCATTATTTATCATAGTTTTTACCCTGAACTCAACTGAAGCCGGAGTTTCAGGATCAAGGAAACTAAGTAATATAGTATTAATGTCACCAACAGTTACAGAAGCTGTAAGGGCATTGGTAACTGAAACCACATCAGCTGCATTGGCAAAGTGGTTACCGGCTTTATCTACCTGGATAGTGTATGTGTTTACGGAGTTGAAGCCGTAATCTACAGCTGTCCATGTAAAGGCCTGGAATACATCAGCTTTGTTATCCATAAGAAGAGTGAAAGTTGAAGTAGATAACGCAGACATGGTGTTTGATGCAACCGTATCAGGCACTTCCACTTTCAGCACATCTGACTCGCACGACCAGAGGCCCAGTGCAATGAACATAAGAAATATATAAAGTATCTTTTTCATATCGATCTAGTATTTCGAGATTCTAATAACCATCATTTTGTGTCAGATTCGGGTTGGCTGACCTGTCAGCGTCAGGAATCGGAAGGAGGTTAAATCTGCTGTCTGTTGCTACACCGGCAAAAGCACCGCCTTTCCATTGCCATACATACGTTCCGCCCGTGAAGAGACCAAACCTGATAAGGTCAGTTCTGCGATAGCCTTCCCACCAGAATTCTCTTCCTCTTTCAGCGAGAATGAATGGTTTTGTGAGGTCTGCTGGTGTAATGTCACCTGTCGCTCCTCCATATGCTTTTTCACGAACAAGATTGACATAGTTAACAGCGTTTGCCTGTGTTGCGCTTGTGGCACCGCGGACATACGCTTCAGCATACATCAGGTAAGCATCGGCAAGTCTGAAGAGTGGCCAGTCGGTATCGGTATAAGTCGGGTCTGAACCGGCAACACCTGTCGATTTCATGTTTGACCATTTCTTTGATCCGTAACCATTGGTGGCAGTGAACATGTCTGTGATATCCAGAGTCTGGCCACTTGTATAAAACAATGGCTGGCCTCTTTTATCAGCCGGGTCAGGGAACAGAGCAACAAGAGAAGGTTTAATCCTGAGTCCGCTCCACGCACTTGTTATACCGTAATCAGCAACATTCATTGTTCCAACCATTGAAGCGTGGATAAGGAATGTTGTTCCACCCCATGTCTGTATGTTTTTCCCATCGTGAGGAATAGCAAAAATGATACCCTTGGCCTTGTAGTTCTGATCATTATCAGCCATAAACATCTGAGTATAGGTGTTTGCCAGTGAAAAAACATTGCTGCTGATAACCTTATTAACATAAGTAACAACATCATTATAGTGGTTTCCGCCACCATAAACTTCTGAGTTCAGGTAGAGACGTGCAAGAAGCATCCAGGCAGCAGCCTGGTCAACACGGCCATATTCATTTGTACCAGGAGCAGGAAGAGTGCCTTCAATATCCTTAAGCTCAGTCTCAATATAAGTAAAGAGCTCAGGACGTGTAATCTGCTTTGGAAGGTAGCTGCCAACACCGTCTTTTTCAGTTACAAACGGGACATTACCAAACATGTCAATTGCATGATAATAACTCAGAGCCCGCAGGAAACGAGCTTCAAGTCTGTATTTGGCAATTTCGGCTTTCTGATCTGCAGTAAAACCATAGCCGTTTACTTTCGACTCAGTTGTCTGAGAAATAAACTCATTGCAAAGGGTTATCTGGTAGAATATTCTGGAATACATAACAGCAATGAATTCATTTGCTGATGACCAGTCCATTTCCTGGTAATCCCTGAGGCTACCGTCGTTCCATCCTATAATAGCTTCGTCAGTTGTAAGCTCCTGAACATAAAAGAGCTCTCTCATATACTGGCTGAAGCCTTCGTCCAGACCTGAAAGGTCTGCATTACCACTTGGGCCCTGCTGTCCTGTAAGTACAAGACCTGCATAACATTTGGCGAGCACAAGTTTATAGTTGGCAAAATCTTTGTATACAGTTCCTGATGTAACCACGTTAGGATCAATAGGAATTGTATCAAGATCCTTTATGCAGGAAGTGAGCACTACCATCGAGGCGATCACCACTGCAGTTATTGTTTTATTGAATAATGATTTCATAGCCATAAAATGTTTCTGTTATAAGGTTACGCTCAGGCCAAGCATGAATATCCTTGGACGAGGATAGAGGTTATTATCAATACCATTGAATACTTCCGGATCGAGACCTGAGTATTTGGTAACAGTGAGAAGGTTCTGGCATGTCAGATAAGCCCTGAGATTAAGTTTATTTAGTACATTTTTAAAGTTATATCCCAGTGACACATTGTCAATCTTCAGGAAAGAAGCGTTTTCAATATAATAATCTGAGAAGTACTGAGCCTTTGAGAACTGTGTATCAAGCATACTCTTTGTTGTATTGGTAAGATAACCGGTGTTGACCATATATCCATACCAGCCATTGTTGGAGGCAATGTTGTTATAAACATAGTTACCAAGGCTTATACGACCGTTGATATTAAAATCCCATGCCTTATACTTTAACATTGAGGAGAAACCCATGAACCAGTCAGGTGCGCTTGAATGGAACCTGTACTTATCGTCGCTGGTGATTCCGCCGTCCTTATTTCTGTCTACATAGAGACCGTCAATAGGTTTTCCGTTGCTGTCATATACCTGCTGATATACATAGAATGAATAAGGAGCATATCCTTCACTGTGGATCTGGATATTGTTTCCTACGCCACCAGAGATACCACCTTTGGGTACACCATCATAGTTTGGATCTTCAACTTTAAGAAGTTTTTTGATCTTGCTGGTCTGGTAGGTTGCATTGAACCCGACTTCCCAGTAGAGGTCCTTCTTGGTAATGATCTTGCCATTGATAGAAAGCTCTATGCCTCGGTTTTCCATGTTACCAACGTTGGTATTGATATAGTTTGAAAGGTTAGTACCAGCAGGTACCGGAATGTTGTTGATAAGGTCAGTGGTATATTTATAATAAGCGTCAATATCACCGGTGATACGGTCATTCAGCAAACCGTAGTCAAACCCGACGTTATATGTAGCTGTTGATTCCCACCTGATGTTAACATCGTATCCGCTTGGTCTGAGAGTTTGATAATAAGCATTGCCAAACTGGTAATATGCGCCGGTGGTATTATATGTATAAAGGCCCTGATAAGGATAGTTGTCGCCGGCAACATCCTGCTGACCAGTCTTGCCATAACCTAATCTGAGTTTCAGGTTGTTTACTACACCAGCGTTGAAGAATGGCTCCTTGGATATTGTCCATGCAAATGCTGCTGACGGGAAAAGACCCCACCTGTTTGATTTTGCAAAGTGAGAAGATCCGTCATCACGTAATGTTGCAGTAAAACTGTATTTATCGTTATATACATAGTTCAACCTTCCGAAGAAAGAGACAAGGAAGTACTCTGTATCATGGCTTGTTGAAGAAATGAGTTTTGTGCCGTCGCCTGTTGTATCAAGATCTTTATCCCACCATCTGAAATGCTGCCATGAATATCCGCCCAAGAGGCTCAGACGATGCTTGCCTGCGATGGTCTTATCATAATTCAGCAGGAAGTCGAGTAGCTCATTACTCCTGCCCTGTGTATAATGTTCATACTTACCCAGACCGGTATAAGCTGCATAGTTAATTGGCGCATTGAAAACATTTGTTACAATGCCATCGCTGTTTGAGCGGTCAAGACCAAGATTGAGCTTAATTTTAAGGTCAGGCAGCCAATGTACTTTATACTCTGTCTGAATATTTCCCAGTAACCTGTTAACCTTTGATGTTGAGTGGTAAAGGTCAAGAAGAGAAACCGGGTTTGAGGTTGCAAGGGTGTTTGGTGTCAAATTGGCATTTCTCCAGAAGAAGAAACCACCGGCATAGTCTGATGAATAATCATATACCGGCTGGGTTGGATCCATTGAAATTGCAGCGCCTATTGCACCCTCGTTTGCAAAAGTATTGTCTACATGTGTTCCTTTTGCATTGATATCAAATTTAAGATGATCATTCAGTAATGAGGGAGTTAAGCTTATAGCTCCTGTGACACGTTTCATATCCCCACCTTTGAGAATACCGTTCTGATCAGTATAACCGGCTGAAAGGCGATAAGGTAGATTTTTCACCCCACCCGAAAAATTAAGGTTGTGGTCATGTGAGGCAACTGATTTAAAAATCTGCTTCTGCCAGTTTGTGTTATAAGGTCCAATAAGTGAAAGAGTAGCGTTCCCGGGGAACTTCTCGTTGAGGAAAGTCTTGAACTCATCAGCACTCAGAACATCAGTGTACTTTATTGGAGTGCTATATGAAACATTACCGTTGTAGCTTACAGTAAAGTTTTTACCGCTGGCGCCTTTTTTTGTTGTAATAATAATAACACCATTTGATGCCCTGGAACCATAGATTGCCGTTGCAGAGGCATCTTTCAGAACTGTATAGTTTTCAATATCATTGGGGTTAATTGTACTGAGTGCATTTGACATACCTGATACTCCTGTATTATCAACGGCAACACCGTCGATGACAATAAGAGGATCATTAGATGCATTCAAAGAGGCCCCGCTCCTTATCCTTATTGTTGAGGATGCACCAGGCTGACCGCCACCGGAAACAACCTGAACACCGGCCATTTTACCGACGATCATATCCTGTGGTGAGGCTACAACACCAGGGTTGAAGTGTTCCAGATCTACTGACTTAACTGAACCGGTAGCATCGGCCTTACGGATTGTACCGTATCCGATTACAACCACCTCATCAAGCTTCGTTGTCTCAATCTTCAAAGCAACATTGATTTTTGTCTGGTCACCAACAGTAATCTCCTGTGGTATATAACCAATGAAGCTGAAAACGAGAACATCGGTAGGCTTGGCAGAAATGCTGTAAGCCCCGTTTAAGTCAGTTATAGTACCGGTAAGCGTACCTTTGACCACAACGTTTACACCAGGTAAAGCTGAGCCATCGGAAGCATCGGTAATAGTACCTGACACCTTGACCTGTTGCCCGAAGACAACAGAACTCATCATAATGCACAAGGCAACAATGAAGAGCCGTTTTTTAAGAAATTTCTCCATAGATTTAGTTTAATTGCAGGTTACACATTACTAATAGAAATATACTCGTATTCTAAATTAATTTTTGCATTGTTAAAATTCGAGGTTTTTAACCTTTTAACCAACTCTTTTTCACCTTTTTTACGCAAACGTTACCGCAAACGTTTGAATACTTATAATTAACAATTTTTATTTGATTTTTTCCATGATTTTCTTATATATTTACCAATATGCGGAAAGAAAATTTATAATGAGCAAAGAGAACATTACCATTAAAGATATTGCGCGTGAACTGGGGATATCACCATCAACAGTGTCAAGAGCACTTAAAGACCATCCTGATATCAGTCAGGCCACACGCAATGCCGTTAATGATCTTGCGAAAAAATGGAACTATAAACCAAATCCTATTGCGCTGAGTCTGAAGAGCGGTTCATCAAGGACCATAGGTGTTATCATACCTGACATAGTTCATTTTTTCTTTTCCACAATTATAAGCGGCATCGAGGACATTGCATATGAGCGTGGTTACAACGTGATGATGTGCCAGAGCAATGAGAAATGGGAGCATGAGGTTAAGAATGTCCAGGCTCTCGTTTCAGCACGCGTTGATGGCATTCTTATTTCAGTTGCCAAAGAGACAACAAACTTTGACCATTTCAGGGCAGTGGCAGACAAAGGCCTCCCACTGGTGTTTTTTGATCGGGTAGTTGAAGAGCTTGACTCTGACAGGGTAATAGTAGACGACGAAGTGGGAGCCTATAACGCTGTCAATCACCTTTTGAGAATGGGAAAGAAGAGGATTGTGCACCTCTCCGGACCAACAAACCTTCCAATAGCCAGGTTAAGGATAGATGGTTACAGGAGAGCGCTCAAAGAATACAGGATCACCCCATCTGCGAACGATATTATTAAATGCGATACCTCAGAAGAGGCAACTGAACTGGTTCCGAAAATATTACGCGGTAACCTCCGGCCCGATGCCATCTTTGCCGTCAACGACCTAACGGCAATACAGGCTCTTCTAATTGCCAAGCAAATGGGGCTAAAGGTGCCTGAAGATGTAGCCATTGTAGGCTTTACAAACAGTCAGATTGCCACCCTGACCGAACCCGGGCTTACCTCGGTTGACCAGCGTGGATATGATATAGGCCTCGAAGCAGCTAAACTACTCCTGGCCAGGATTGAAGATCCGGGCCGTAAACCTCAGACAAAAGTGATCTCTACTGAGCTTGTCGTAAGAGGATCATCATCAATAAACTACAATAAATAGTTGCGCAATGATCCCTCCTTTTCTGCCCTGATACCTTTATCTTTCCTCACCAGAGTGCAACATTCTCTCATCACATCATGTTGAAATAAAAGGATGTAATCACCTTCGAGCGCTTCCTGTAAAAGAGCTTCCTTTTCGGCAATGGTAATCAATGGCAGCAGGTCATATGACATATTCCAGAGCAAGGGTATATGGGCCTTTGTTGGAATAAGATCACCTGTATAAACAAAGGTTTTATCATCATAATGTATAATAGGGATAATAAGGCCCGGTGTATGTCCATAAAATATTCTGAGTTCAATACCCGGCCATATCTCATCCCCCTCGCTGACAAGGACGAGATTGCCGCTCTCTGCAAATGGCTTTATGTTTTCAGGAAGGAAGGCATCCTCTTCTCTCAGGTTTGACTCATTGGCCCACTCCCACTGAGCCTGGCTGATATAATACTTCGCATTGGGGAACAGTGGCTCCGTACCTCCTCCCTGACGATTTCTGAAACAGCCCCCGCAATGATCGGCATGGAGGTGCGTAAGAACCACATCAGTCACATCGCCGGGTGAATAACCACAGGCATTAAGTCCTCCTATAAGGCCCTCTCCCCCATGCAGGTACACATATCGGAAGAATTTCTCATCCTGCTTGTCTCCCCATCCGGCATCAAACAGAATGACATGCCCATCAGATTCAACAACCACAGACCGAAGCGAAAGGGTAATGTTGTTATTGTTGTCAGCTTCATACGCCCTGCCCCACATGGCTTTGGGAATGACCCCGAACATTGCACCCCCATCAACCTTAAAATTTGAAATATTGAATACTGATAGTTTCATAATGCCAAATCTTTAAATTTTCAAATCTTCAAATCTTCAAATCTTCAAATCTTCAAATTATAAAATTATCTCTGCAATTTAATATTTTAATGAATGAACATTGTTTCAATGTTATTAATGCCCGGTATTTTTGCAATTTGCAATAATGTGATTTCAGTCGGCTGTATGTTTTAACATCCTCAAAATATGATTATTGCAGTGGCAGGCTTTTTTGCCTGATTTTTTTTTCTTAAATATTTTGCAGATAAAAAAAAAGACAGCATCTTTGCATCCGCAATTTTAAAGTTCTTTAATGGTCCATTCGTCTAGTGGTTAGGACGTCAGGTTTTCATCCTGGTAACAGGGGTTCGATTCCCCTATGGACTACAAAAATAATTTATAAGATAATGGCAAATCATAAATCAGCACTCAAGGCCACCAGGCAGGCTGAAACGAGAAAAGAAAGCAACAAGTATTATGCACGTACAATGCGTAATGCTCTGAAGAAGATCCGTAAGTCAAATGACAAGACAGAGGCTACCGAGATGCTTCCTAAAGTATCTGCAATGCTTGATAAACTTGCCAGGAAGAACGTAATTCACAAGAATAAGGCATCAAACCTTAAATCTTCTGTAGCGAAGCACGTCAACAGCCTTTAACAGACTTAAGATATTAATTAAGAGACCATCCTCTTGTGGGGTGGTCTCTTTTTTTGTACCTTGCAGTGGGATAATTATTTTGCTGTATGTCACTTAAAATTACTGACTGGGCTGTCGAGGACAGACCCCGTGAGAGGCTTTGGAACAAAGGCCCGTCAAGCCTCAGCGATGCTGAGCTGTTAGCCATATTGATAGGATCGGGAACAAAAAACGCATCGGCGGTTGACATTGCACGTGAGCTTCTTGCTATGGCAGGAAATAACCTCTCTGATCTTGGAAAGC
>JGI20214J51088_10000037_pt1 | contig 80975 bp, 85 predicted proteins | sample WetSurMetagenome_FD_51088 | JGI IMG/M metagenome (IMG submission 51088) | reverse complement strand
CGCAGTCTGTCTGATGCCAATGGGCATTAATACCCTCCGGCTCACAATCCAGATATCCCCCTCTTCCCAATATGAGGTTTGTGGCCGCAATATTTTTTTACAACTTGCTATATTAACAATTTATTAAGGCAATGTCAAAGGGAAGCCGGCAGGGATATAATCCGCTACTTATAGACAGTTTATAAAGCTTCACCCTTCTTACAGTGGATACCGCCTTCAATGTATAATAAGCAATATTCCGTTATGAAGCCGGAGGGTTATTATGGCGCACAGCATAAAGGTAAAGATATATTACGAAGACACCGACGCGGGAGGGGTGGTCTATTACGCTAACTACCTGCGTTTCATGGAGAGGGCGCGGACCGAGTTCCTGTCTGAATACGGCATTAATATCGCTGAACTGCATAATGAAGGACTTTTCTTTGTAGTAGTGCATATTGATATCACTTACAAAAAACCTGCCCATCTCGGTGAGATTCTGGATGTGACTACAGAGGTCATGGAAATGAAACGGGCCAGCATGACTATTCGGAACTGCATATGTAAAGATGATTTCGTGATGGTGGAGGCCATTCTGACCTTCGCATGCATAGACAGGGACGGCAAACCGAGACGGCTGCCTGACGGTTTCATGGCGATAAAGACGCCTGAGCCGGCATGAACAACTGAAAGGAGCTATATATGACAATCAACGACAAACTGAAACAGCTCGGTATAACCTTTACAGATTCTCCAAAACCGCTTGGTTCATACGTTCCATGCGTCCAGTCCGGCAATCTGCTCTTTCTGAGCGGGGCGCTGCCGCTCAGAAACGGCAAGCTGACTAAGACGGGACGGGTGGGCGAAGGCGTGTCGCTTGAAGAGGCCCAGGAAGACGCCCGCCAGATAGTAATAAACGCTGTTTCCATATTGAATTCATATCTCGGCGATTTGGAAAAAGTCCGCAGATGCGTAAAGGTAAACGGGTATGTGGCGTCCGCCTCTGATTTTTACGACCAACCAAAGGTACTGAACGGCGCATCCGACCTGCTGTTTGAAATATTCGGCGACGCAGGCAGGCATGCCCGCGCAGCCGTCGGCGTTTATGCCCTGCCGCTTAACGCCCCGGTCGAGATCGATTTTGTTTTTGAGATCGCATAGCCACATACTTCCCATTTTATTTATGCCAGACTGGTTGTAATTTAATAGACATCATGAGCGGCCATATCGAAGGCTCGGTCCAGGCAGTTAATTTTGCAATTTAAGTCAATAAATCGAGCGCATCCGTCCGGTGCGCTTATCGAGGATTACCTTGTCAACCAGTACACCCCGCCCGTCTCTGACATCAGCCTGATAAAAAAGGTCTTTATCCTTTATGGGGCCTATCGTCATGCCCGGAAAATATTGCCTCATTATCCTGCCGGCCTCATACACATTGGGAACAGCCCTTCTCTGCCCATACCAGTTCCTCGGCGTCGAATATTGGTATTTGTACCTGTAATACTTTTTGGGCGGCTGTGGAGCAGGCTTAACATATTGATAGGGATATGACTGCGCCTGGGCAGGCGCGACATATACACGCTCTTCTGAATATGCCGTAAGCGGCTCCGCAAAAAAGCATATGAACATGCAAACAACCAATGATAACAGGACCGATAATACCTTCCCCGTTCCGGCGCCGCAGAATGCCCTGTTTTCGTGTTCACATATCATATATCTTTGTTTATACTGATAAATTTTGTTTATAAAAGGGAGCGACTCTATCTTTCCCATAAACTCCTCCGTATCTCAGGATACCAGAAAATTATGAACCTGTTACGAAGAGATTATGAATAATTATGAATACCGTTTTCTCAATAAAATCAGTCCGGTATCTCTATCCTGAAAACCGTTCCCCCACCCTCGGCATTGGCGGCCTTGATGGAACCGCCGTGAGCCTCAACCAGTTCCCTGACAATAGTCAGTCCGATGCCGAGCCCTCCCTTTTGCCCCCGGTAAAATCTCTCGAATATATACGGCATATCATCTTTACTGATACCCTTGCCGTTGTCCTGCACCTCGATTACCGCTCCCTTTTCATAAATCGCCTTAATTCGGACACAGCCGCCGCCGGCTGTAGCCTTGAGAGCATTCGACAGAAGATTAATTATGATCTGGCTCAGGCGGTCGGGGTCAGCGTTCACCCTGACATCTTCAGCGCAGATCAGTTCCAGCGCGACACCTTTTTCCGCAAACAGGAGTTTCAGTCGGGATATAATGCCTTCCATAAACGGTTTGACCTGCAATAGCTTTTTATTCATATAGCGGCTGCCGGCCTCGGCCTGGGCCAGCTCTTCAATGCCGTCGATTATCTTTTTCAGGCGGGCAATCTCTTCATGAAGGGATTCCAGGTTTTCGGAATCGACCGGCAACAGGCCGTCGATCATTGCCTCAAGTTCGCCGCGCATGGCGCTTATGGGCGTCCTCAGTTCATGGGCTATATTGGCAGTCACCTTCTTCCTGAGAGACTCCTGCATCTCAAGCGTGTGCGCCATCCTGTTAAAGGCGTCTGAAAGCCTTGCTATTTCATCCTTGCCGGTAATAGACACACGACTTTTCAGGTTGCCGCCGCTTATCTCCTCCGCGGCCTTGGTGAGTCCCTTTATCGGGCTGGTCAATCTTCTCGAAAAAAAGATACTTATGAGAATTGCCAGTCCGCCCAGGGCCACAAGCGAAACAAGCAGCAGGTCATTGGACCGGGATATGAAGACACTCTCTTTTTGAGGATTGAGAAACAGCGCCTCCATGCGGCCAATCTGTTCGCCGTCCAGAAAAAGAGGGTATGGAACGTGCTTTTCATCCGCTCCCCTCCCTTCCGATTTGCTCAGCGCCAGAATCCTGTTAGTGACATTGTCGGACTGAATATCGAGCGCCTGGGCCGTGTCTATCAGCAGACGATTCTTATCGTCATACACCTTGATATCGAAACCGAGCAGAAGAGCCCAGGTTATATTTTCAGAAAGGTCTTTTTTATCCCATCCCTTCTGGCGGTCATATGAACTCTCGATCGAGGCCGTAATCCAGTCGATGCGGTCTTCCCGTTCGCCTTCGATATACCCCCTGAAGTCCTTGAGCATCAGGTCCCTCAGAAGCAGGGCCGAGGAAAGGGCCGTAATTGATACAACTATTAGAAGCAATAAAAACTTAAGCCAGAGGCTTTTAAACATCCCTTATATCATGCCGGAGTGTTGTTGTTCTCAATCGACACGTCCCTTTATCCGCTTTATGCAATTGTTCGGCGCATAAGCAGGTTATACGAACTTCCTATATTCCAGCCGATCCTTTCATGGGCAGCTCCATTCTTAAGGATATAATACTATTTATTCCCAACGAGCGTCGTCATGCGGAAACGATCAGGCAGGTTACCGGATCACCAGGCGCAGACGCTGAAGTCCTCTCCCACCCAGCAGGCCTTGTCCTTTGACGACCTCTTAGCTTCTCCCCATCGCGAATTGATTCCATCCTTTGTCAGACCCCGGACTTCAGCAACTCCATTACTTACGACATACACATTTACCATGAGTATTGATCCATAGAGTGGTTTATTTCCGGAAACAGGGTTCGACAGCGAAAACGAACCGCCTTTTTCCGCTGAAAATAGACACTTCCCCTTATAAACTGCAACCGTCTTCCCTTCATCGTTTGCAGAGTCTATCCGACATTTCACTGTCCGATCCGCAGCCATTGCCTGGCTTCCTATCAGCAGCAGTAACACTGCAACCACAACAAAAGTTTTCATTTTTGTCTCCTTTATTACAAGTTGATATACGAGACCATGAGCATCGTCAGCGCAAGGGCCAAACTTGTCTTTATTCAGAGGCCGAACATTTCATAAAAAAAAGTTCTTCGACATACGGACCGGCCGGGAGGCAACCGACGGCCGGTCCGATAAGCAAAAAATTACGACTGCGCATCCCGTCCGACTATCTGTAATGAACGTTAATATGAGGTTTGCGACAGACGTTGGTAGTTCCCTTATCAATTTTGCCGTCATCAAAAATGGCCTTGAAACGGATATTGCAGGGATAATCAATATTTTTAAAAGTCACACCCGTGCATTTTCCGGAAGCAAGAGGTTGTTTTAGCCAATTGGAGCTGTAGGCATTCCTGTGATTCGCCTTTTCCGCCTGCATAATTACAAGATTATGGTTACGAGACTGGTTGCATAATTTTAAATCAGCGGCAGACGATACGGCGCACAGACACATTAAAGCTCCTGATACGACAATACTTTGAAAAACTATACGCGACATTTAAGCCCTCCTGGTGATTAGCTATTTTTTGGCAACCAAATGATATCAGATATCACCGGAAATGTCCAACTCGTTCCGTCATCCGGACAGCCTGGCTCCGAGATACTAAAATACCGACTTTTACCCTTTATTTTGAAGGACTTATAATACCAATAAGGGTTCCGATACTTTTGTCAAGAAGCATCTCACGTCAACTCTGCCGCTGCCTCAGGTATGAATTCACGGCATGATATCCTTTTTCCCCGAAAACCGGTACCCAACGCCGTAAATGGTCAGGATATATTCGGGATTTCTGGGGTCCTTCTCTATCTTATGTCTAATATTCTTTATATGCGCGTCGATGCTTCGCTCATAGCCCTCGAACCGGTATCCGAGAGCCTTCTCTACCAGTTCATCGCGCGGGAATACACGGCTGGGATTCGAGGCAAGCACATAGATCACTTTGAACTCGGTAGGTGTGATATTAACGGGACTGCCGTCCACCTTCACCTCATAGCTCATACCGTCAATCACCAGTTGGCCATTGTTAAAACTGATTGGCTCCCCGCTGCCCGCTTCACCCTTCTGCTGACGTCTCATCACAGCCTTGATCCTGTAAACAAGCTCACGCGGGCTGAAGGGTTTAACTATATAATCGTCGGCGCCAAGGGCAAATCCTGCGACTCTCTCTTCCTCAGAGGATTTTGCAGTAACCATTATTATGGGAAAATCGCCGATCTGTCTCAGTTCCTGACAAACCTCTTCTCCGCTGATATCAGGAAGATTGAGATCCAGAATAGCAAGCGCAGGAAGTTCCTTCATGGCGGATTCTATTGCAGCTTTTCCCTTCTCGCAATGTATTACACGATATCCGGCCCCCTCAAGATAGACCTTCTCTACCCTGGCGATCTTTGCGTCGTCTTCAACAAGCAGTATTGGTTGTATCATACGGGCATCCCCTTCCTTGCCTTATCTCATAATGCCATTAAGACTATTATATGTTAAAAGCAATGTGGCTTTTCAAATGCCTGGCGCAGGAGTATGGAATGATACGAAAAAAGCGCCTGCGGAATTTATCTGATAAACATCTCGAATGCCTCCGGAGAAAGAGGCCTGCTGTACATATATCCCTGCATGGAGTCGCACCGGCACTTGCTGAGAAATGCAGCCTGCTCCCTGGTCTCTACCCCTTCGGCAATCGTGTCAAGCTGAAGACTCTTGGCCATAGCTATGACGGCGGTTATGATTGACGCGTCTTCTTCACTATTCGACAGGTTTCGCGTGAAGCTCTTGTCGATCTTCACAGTTTTTATTGGAAGCCGCTTGAGATAATGGAGAGATGAGTAGCCCATGCCAAAATCATCAACAGCAAACTGAACCCCGAGATTTGAAAGCCTTACGAGCTTCGGGGTTATCGCTTCAAGATTCTGAAGCGCCACATTTTCAGTAATCTCAAGCTTCAGCCGTTTCGGATCAAAGGACGTTTTTTTCAGAATACCTTCAACCATATCCACAAAATCAGCCTCCTTCAGCTGAACGCCCGAAATATGGATGGCCAGATCCAGTGAAGGATACCCCTTGTCATGCCATTTTTTTACCTGTGAGCATGAAACATTCAGCGCCCACTCACCGATGGCAACTATTATTCCGGTCTTCTCTGCAATAGGGAGGAATTTGTCCGGCATCAATACACCGCATTCCGGATGATTCCATCTCATAAAAGCCTCAACACCCAATATCCTCTTTGAGGTCATATCAAACAGAGGCTGATAATGAATAAAAAGCTCCTCTTTGTCGAGGGCCACACGCAAATCGTTTTCCATCCTGATCTGTTCCGTGTCGCTGGCATCCATAACAGGAGAATAAAATCTGATATTGTTGCCTCCATGCGCCTTTGCGCTGTACATGGCCGTATCAGCCTTTCTTATCAGGGTTTCTGAGTCCGATCCGTCATTGGGATACATACTGATGCCGACACTCGTTGTAATATTAAGTCTGTGACCCGCAATAAACCATTTCTGATTTACAGCGGCCAATATCTTTCTGGCAACCGTTACCGCGTCTTCTTCCGTGTGTATACAGGAGAGCATAACCGTAAACTCGTCTCCTCCAAGACGCGCAACACTGTCGCTTTCCCTCAGGCAGCCGCTCAGCACCCCGGCCGCGCTCTGAAGCAGCATATCGCCGATATTGTGTCCGAAGGTATCGTTGATATTCTTGAAACGGTCGAGATCCAGGAACATCACCCCAACCAGCGCCTTTTCGCGCTCCGCCTTTGCAAGGGCCATATCAAGTCTGTCACAGAACAATATCCTGTTGGGCAGGCTGGTAAGAGGGTCATGCAGGGCTTCATGCCGCATCGCCTCCTCAAGCATCTTTCTCTCTGTTATCTCATAAAGTGAACCGATAAATACCTGCTCCCCGTAAAACTCACCCATCAACCCCTGGGCCTCAATATCTATAGTGTCACCTTCCTTTTGTTTACCCCGGAAGGTAAAATGCGAACTTTTCTTTCCGGTCCGGATGACCTTGTCTATCCTGTCGGCGACCCCCTTGCGGTCATCTTCCTCGACAAGTTCCAGCACATGCATTGAGCCGGAGATTTCATCCTGCTTATATCCGAATATCTCAGCCATCTTTTTGTTGACGTATACAAGTCTTCCATTAAGCGTCATAAATATGCCAATCAGGGCATGTTCAACCAGATTGCGAAAACCATGATCTTCGGCATAGGACAGCCTGTTTTGCCCAAGTCCGATACTAGTTGCAATTGGCTGCTCAATCCCCGGTTTCGCTCCGGACGTATCCAGGGCAGGCGTTTCCGTATACAGGACTTTGGAAGCAAGTCCGGAGACCACAGGAGCGTCATTAACAGCTGCGTCAGGGGACTCAGCCCCAATCCTGTACCCAGGAGTGTCATACCGCGCAATCATAATGATGCCCCGCAATTTGACTTCTCCGTCGCCAAAAGGCAGGCTGCTCAAATTAAGAGGAATCTGTTCACCTTTTTTACTTCTGAAATGGACTGTGACCTCTTCGCCTTCAGATACACCATGTCGCATTATCACAAACGTTTTTAAAATGAATTCGGCTTCAACTATAAGATTGCTGATATCCTTTCCAGCAATCTCTTCTTCCTCATAGCCGAGGACGTTGAGCAGACTTTTGTTTGCCCGGAGTATCCTTCCGCTATTATCGGTCACCAGAATAAGATCGGTCATACTGCTGAACAGATTTTCAAATATATGGTCCGAAGAGAACTGATATGGTAAACGTCTTTTGACCGTCGGAGCATACGCCCAGATAACCGAAACCCAGATAACGGTGATCAGCAGGGCCGCAGTGACACTATAATTTCTCAGCAGATCATATAAAAGAATGTCCGTCACAAGAACATATCCCGCAACAGGGACCGCTCCGGCAGCTACACATATAAGCGTCTTCCGGTCCCGCCCGGCAAAATTCCTGCCTGAGACATACAGCAGGGTTGCCGATGCTGCAAGATACAGGCAGAAATAGGCAACGAATATCAAGCTCCACCACTCATTTAACCCCGGACCGAATGACCATTCAAGCAACCGGTTATCAATGCCCGGCGCAGATAATTTATTCTCCCAACCCCTGTATACAAAAAAAACTACCGGCGCATAAAACAGAAACTCCGCCATCCGCTGAAACCTGAAATCGACCTCGGAAACACGCAGGCAGCAATGAAGCAGCAGCGCGGGCAATAGCGCCCATGCCAAAGCCAGGCAGGCAAAGAAATAGTGGTTATGGGCATTGAACGGAAAGGCTGCGAAATAGAGATTCAGAAGCGACAGCAGAAAAAGATCCAGGCACAGGAAAACATACAACTTTCCCCATTCATGCCTGCGGCTGGAGATCAATACTGTCAAACAAAGGCATAAACAAAAAAACGCCGGAATAGCGGAAAATATAACCACCTGATTCATTGACTATTTATCCTTTGATATGATGTGATTCCACGCCATATTAATAATAACTTATTGCCTTTCATTTGTCCAATCAGGGGCGTCTGAGAAAAAGGGCGTCATAATTACGGCCCCAGTCGCCGCCGGAAACTCCATATTAAACATCATTGGTTGCTTTTTTTCTGAATATGCCTTAAAATTATTATCGTCCTTCAGAATAGCTTTAAATGCCGCTTTAAGTGGCATCTCATTGCAACTAATGCTTTCGGGAGGTTCTGGTGAAAATAGCATATCTGCTGGCAGCCGGATTGTCCATATTTCTCTTTGTGTGCCATGCTGCGGCTGCGGACAACAAACCTGTGGTATTCACAAATGAAGACCTCGCGAAACACAGCGCGACTGATAACAGGGATTCAGTCGACAATAAGCCTTCCAAAAAATCAGATGCAAAGAAACTCTCAGTTCGTCATAAGGCCTCAGACAATAAAGGAAAAGAGAGATGGTGCAAAAAAGCCAGACTCTATAAGAACCGGATCGACGAGACAAAGGCCAGCCTTTATGATGCCGAAAAAAGATATGCCGAGGCCAGGGATAGATCTGCCGCTAATTCTTCAACAAAAAAAAGGCATAGACAAAAAAAAGAGGTCTCTGACGCAGGGGTCAGAAAGGCAAGGCTGAAACTGAAAAAAGCGGAAACGGCGCTTAATGATCTTGAACAGGAGGCGCACCGGAATAATATCCCGCCTGGCTGGCTCCGCTGCCAGTTCAGCGATTGAAAAGAATTAATCCGGATTTGTCAATGGGAAGAAATATTTTTTGTAAACAATAGGATGTCCGTCATGAGTGGCCATCTCTCGTCTCGTCAAAACTGCGCAGTATATTGTATTTACCGGTTTATCAGTCAACCGTGTGATATTATTGTCATAAACCGGACACGATATCTCCGCGCCGGGACTTCAATATGGCCACTCATGACGGCCTTTTGGTCTGTATTGCCCTGATGTTACCAGTGTCTTATTTGGAGTTATGGGCTATCAAAGCAGCCTCTTTGGTATCAGCAGTGTATGTTAAGCTGATAGCCAGTTTGCCCTTCTTTGCGCCTATCATTGCATTCTTGTCCGACATCATAGTTAAGGATATTTTCCATCCGTTCTTTTTGAGAAGATCAGCGTATTTGTTCATTGCGTCAGCTTCAACATTCGCATGCAGCACCACGAAATTCATCAGCCCGTCCTCATGCTGATGTTTTTGCACATGTTTGACCTGCCCGAATGCGAATTGCGGCACATCCGGAAACATATCGGACGGCCATACAGATGAATCCATTATCTGGGACTTGCCGCTCTTCCCTTCAATCTCGATCTTGCCCTGCTGCATATTCACATTCACTTCCTGCCCCTTGCTGTCCTTGACAACCATTTTGAAATCATCTCCGACCTTCTGTTTTTCAGCCTTCTTGTCTCCGCAGCCCGAAAGCAGGAACAGTCCCGAAACGAGAATAACAAGCGTCATACCCAACCAGAATTTTTTGGACATCATCTTCTTCTCCTCCTCCTGAATTGAAAACGGGCGGGCACGCGGCCTTACGCCGGAGTTTTCTGTTCACATGACAGACATTGATCTTGTCAATTATATCTATTTATGATGATCATGTCTAGGATGGACGCAATTGCGGCATCCCTCATTGAATAAATTGATAGGCCCAACGCTATTTTTAACCCGGATTTGTCATTAGACAAGAATAGTCTTTGAAAGCAATTTATGTTAAGAGCATCATGGGCACGTTTGGTTTTCTATTGAATTCTATTCCGGGCTGTTCCTTGCCCTGAGACTTTCGTCATGCTATCGACTACCCATCAATGATTATCTGATATCCCTGCAGCTGACCCGAAGCTTGCAGCTTGTCTTTGAGCCTGTCAGCGTTGAAATTGCCATAGGCAGTGGAATATCCATGCAATTTGATAACTCTGGCCGCGTCATCAATTGCAAACATGCCGCCGCCGTAAACAGTCCAATCAAGATCAGCAATATGAAAGAAATCTCTTTTTGAGTTATACCGACCGTCTATTTCATTTAAAACACAAAACCGCTCGACTATATTTGCATGGAATACAGAAAGCTCCTTTGGGGACATAACGAAATATTCTTTTTGTTCTGTATCTCTTATTATTTGAACAAACTTGCCGCTTCTTTTAGCCGGAAGAGGGCTTATTAAAATATCGGAATAATACGTGAATGAATAGTCGATAACAAGAAATTGTGTCTTCATAATCTCTCTCCGGCGCCAAAGCATTCTGATCTGAGAAGTATAAAGCGCTCAGGAGATCAGGTCAACATGAATTGCGAAGGTCAGAGATAATCCCTATTATTCAAAACCCGATCATGCCTAGCCGGGTAATCGTTGTTTTGGCAGAAACGCGCGGGGCATTGGCGAGGTTCCAGATTACATATTGCTCGATGTACAGGGTTTCAGCTGATATGCCTTCTACCGGCACGATTACATTAAAATCCCTCAACGCAGCGCCACTGGCCGTGTACAACACAGCCCCGTTGGCAGCGGTGCCAGTTATGATTACCGTCTGGATTTTTTTGGTCCTGAGTATCTGATCAAGCTGTGTGCCAAGGAATTTGTCCGGTCCTGATGTGACGGCAGGTTCTCCACTGACAGGCATAAGCTCCTTTGCAATGTCGGCAACAGACGCCCCGGCAGAAAGACTGTATATTACTGAAACTCCTTTTGAGCGCGCAGAATCGAGGAATTTTTTGACAAGGGGAATAGAGTCCACACACCTTGGCCTGCGTTCCATATTGCAGGTCTGCGAATTGAAGTCGAGCAAAAGCAGGGCTGTTGTAGCGGGATTGACCTTAATCTGCTTCAATGCAGGAGTAGGAGGCGCCTTAATCCCGTCCCACTCAACGATGACATCCTGAGCGCAAGCCGTCTGACAAATAACGAGCGCCATAAACAGCGCCACCGGAATTGCGGCAATCATCCATAAGGAGCCATTGCGGCATGATCTTGCATAATCTGTTTTCATTTGAGCGACTTCCTTTCATAGAAGATTATATATAGAGTTTACATGTGTTCGGATCGTTGCCCAAATGGCTTAGCCTGGGGCAGGCTTTGAATATCAGTTTTCAAGATTGGCCATCAAACATACTGCCTCACTTATCGACTGGCATGACCCCTTTGAATATACTGTAAATACGAAACCGGGAGGGCGCAATGAAAATATATGAGGAGGAGGAAGAAGAACAGCAGTCAAAGACAACTGAGAAATGGACAAGTTGACATTCAATTGGTCTTCCCATATATTTAAATTATCGGAAAGGGAATTCTTCTCAATATAAGATGTTACGGGAGGCAGCTATGGACGTTCGAGACATGAAAGGCAATCCTGGAATCTGGGAAAAATTGTCGTGGGCAGATATGAGCGGCAAAGAACAAGAACTCTGGACCCTTCTCGGCTGGCAACAAGATAAATGGGACAGGAATGAAGCGCCGGCAAGTACCAATAAAGTCTGGAAGGACTTGACCCCCCAGGAACAAGGCGGCGCGATGGGTCTTGGATTTACTGAAGATATCTGGGATAATTTTGAAGATGAATAACAACGACAGGTGATTTGCTGAGCCGGGCATTCAACCACATTTAGGTGAGTTAAATTGCAGAAATTACTATTACCGTTTACAGATGTTGTAAACATCAATAGTAACTTTTCCTGCTTAACTATCTATGATAACGAGCCCGGCCCTGTTTCCTGCCGTCCATACGACTTGCGAATCCATTTTGGAATCAGAAAAATTAACGACGGCTCCCTTATGCATTCTTACGGTGGATAATAGCCCGAACCCTTGCGCGCTAAGATCAACTAATATACAAGACCAACGAACCCCCGATATAGTGCAATGAGTAGTAATTTCGCATTTGATTCTGGGCCATATTCTGTTATCCTTTATCTGCAATTGCGTTTCATCTCCATCATAATTGTTCATGGCATGTATCACCTTCCCGGTTTTCTATTTCTTTCAACCGCGGCTTAGTAAATCAGAATTATCTCCCTCTGCAACCTTCCATATAATCCTTTTGCTTATATCAAAAGGTTCAGACCATTTGCCTGCTGATGGTATTTCTCTTTTTAGACATCGAAGCCAATCCATAAATTTAATGAGCAAATAGTTCCATCTGTTTTCATCAACTAAGGTTCGTATAGTCTCATCGGCTGGAGAATAGACAACTTTATCCTCATCAAAAATAAACAAGTAGTCAGAATTACCGCGCCTGAGAATAGTACGATAGTATACTCTCACCTGAAAGTGGACAATCTGCGGAGCGCCATTGAGCGCCTTGATGACACAAAAAAGACACAATCCCTTGTGACAAAAAATGCACAGGGGATGTAACTCATTGATAAATTTGGTAGTCCCAACGGGAGTCGAACCCGTGTCTTAGCCTTGAGAGGGCTACGTCCTAGGCCTCTAGACGATGGGACCATAAAGGCGGCTAATAGCTTATAGCCAGCAGCGATAAGCCGAAACAAAAACACAAAAGCAATCGCTGAAAACAAAACCCGAAAAATTGAAAACTCACTGCTTAACTTCTAACGCTAAATGCTCATTGCCAACCGCTTATTGCTTTATGGCTGGGGGAAGAGGATTCGAACCTCTATAGGCAGAGTCAGAGTCTGCAGTCCTGCCGTTGAACGATCCCCCAAAATGTAAGACTAATACAATAAAAAAAATACGCGGACGAAGTCAACCATCCGTCTTGCGGCCCTTGTCTTCAAACAGGTTCTTGACCTCATTAACAAGATCGTTAATATCCCTGAACTGCCGGTAAACAGACGCAAATCTTACGTATGCGACCTTGTCGAGATCCTTGAGCGCGGTCATGATCTCTTCGCCTATCCATGAACTGTCAATCTCTTTTACGCCCAGTCCCGCGACTTTCTTTTCAATGTTTTTCGCTATCTCTTCGAGGCTGAGCATGGGGATTGGCCTTTTCTCACAAGCCTTTTTGAGTCCGCTTATGATCTTGTAACGGTCGAAAAACTCGCGGCTTCCGTCTTTCTTGATAACCATGGGCAGAAGATCTTCTACCCGTTCATATGAAGTGAACCGCTGATCGCACTTGAGACACTGTCTTCTGCGCCTGATTACATCTCCGTCTTTGGCCATCCTGGAGTCTATGACCTTGTCTTCGATGCTTCCGCAGAATGGACACTTCATGGTTGTCTGTGAAGGCTCACGATTTATAAACCGGGAATCTGTCGCACAAGGCCCTTACCCTGCGGGCCATGGCCTCAGAGATCGCCTGGTCATTGATGTTACGGATGACACTGGATATGATCTCCGCTATCTCTTCCATTTCCCTTATGCCCATGCCTCTGGTCGTTACACAGGGGGTCCCGATCCTGATACCACTTGTAATTGTAGCCGGCTTTTCATCAAAGGGGATGCCGTTTTTATTTACCGTTATGCCGGCCTTTTCAAGTGCCTCGCTCGCTTCTTTACCGGTCTCGTTCATGTTGGTAAGGTCGACAAGCATCAGGTGATTGTCCGTGCCTCCGGACACTATATTGAAACCTTTTTCAATAAGGGACATGGAAAGTTTATTTGCGTTTGCTATTACGCATTTCTGATAGTCCCTGAACTCCTGCGTCATGGCCTCTTTTAAGGCAACCGCTTTTGCCGTCATTACATGGGCAAGAGGACCTCCCTGAATCCCGGGGAATATGATCTTGTCAACCGCCTTTGCATGTTCGGCCTTGCACATTATCATGCCGCCGCGGGGTCCCCGCAATGTCTTGTGAGTAGTTGTCGTCACAAAATCGGCATAGGGTACAGGAGACGGATGCAAACCCGCAGCAATAAGGCCCGCTATATGCGCAATGTCGGCCATAAGATATGCCCCGACCTCCTTTGCGATCTCTGCAAAGGCCTCAAAATCAATGATCCTGGAATATGCGCTGGCCCCCACAACTATCATCTTCGGCCTGTTAGTCACAGCAATGTCCCTGACTTCATCCATATCGATACGGCCGGTCTCTTTCCGTACGCCGTATGACGATACATTATAAAGCATGCCGGTGAAATTGACTCCGGCTCCGTGGGTAAGATGACCGCCGTGCTTCAAATCCATGCCGAGTATGGTGTCGCCCGGCTTCAGCACGGAAAAATATGCGGCCATGTTTGCCTGGCTGCCGGAATGGGGCTGAACATTGACATGCTCTGCGCCGAATATTTCGGTGGCGCGGTCAATAGCCAGCCTTTCAACTATATCTGTACATTCACAGCCGCCATAATAGCGTTTTGCCGGATAACCCTCGGCGTATTTATTCGTAAACACGCTGCCCTGGGCCTCCATTACAGCCCTGCTGGCATAATTCTCCGAGGCTATCATCAGTATGTTCTGTTCTTCGCGGTCCTCTTCTCTTTTAATTGCGTTGTAAATCTCTGGGTCTGTTGTCTTTAAATGTTCTGCATTCATCTTGCCGTCACTCTGTTTCCTTTTATGATTCAGGACTAACTTGCCTGTATGTTTTTTCCGGTAATCTTCTTTTCAATAAAGTCTATCTTGTCGAGCCGCCGCTGATGACGGCCGCCTTCGAATCCTGTTTCCAGCCAGACACGTACTATTTCTTTTGCCAGGTCCCTGCCGATTATCCTGCCTGCCAGCACGAGGATATTGGCGTCATTATGCATTCTGCTCATTCTTGCAGAAAAGAGCTCATTACAGAGCGCGGCCCTGACATGCGGAAATTTGTTTGCCACTATCGACATGCCAATACCTGTGCCGCATATCAGAATACCCCTGTCCGCTTTACCGGCAGACACGGCTTCAGCAACCTTTTCTCCAAAATCGGGATAGTCGACCGACTGCGGCTGGCATGTTCCATAGTCTGTAATTTCATATTCAAGTTCCGAGAGAAGCCCTATGACTACTTCCTTCATTTCAAGACCTGCGTGATCGGAACCTATGGCAATCAACATACTACGCTATGCCCTCCCGGAGCAAATACGGCATAAACAGGCNCTGCACAAAACTGTATATCTTATCCAAGATAAAGAAACCCAGTCAAGAAAACAATAGAATTCAGGACTGCCAGGTCCCGTTTTACCCGACAAGGAATTCGAGCGCTGCCTTTTCGGTGTGCATCCTGTTTTCAGCCTGATCGAAAATGGCGCTCTGGGGCCCGTCCATCACCTCATCGGTAATTTCCTTTCCCCGCACAGCCGGCAGGCAATGCAAAACAATAGCGTCCGGTTTCGCGAGCTTCATCAACTCCGAATTTATCTGATAAGATCTGAATTTTGCTTCCCTTTCCGCTGCCTCGGCCTCCTGGCCCATACTGGTCCAGACATCCGTATAAAGCACATCCGCTCCCGCAACAGCCTCTGTAATATCGGCAGTGACATGTATGCTTCCCCGGCCCTTCTTCCGTGCTCTATCTATAACAGAAGTGTCCGGACCATATCCTTCAGGAGACGCGATTACAAAATCCATGCCGGTGAGCGCCGCAGCCTCGATAAGAGAATGGGCAACATTATTCCCGTCGCCGATAAAAGCAAACCGCACGCCTTCAAGATGTCCTTTGCGTTCAAGCACTGTCATGAGATCTGCAAGGGCCTGACACGGATGGCTCAGATCGGAAAGGCCGTTGATAACCGGTATGGAGGCATGACGGGCGAATTGTTCCACAGTGTCATGACTTAAAACACGCATAACCATGCAATGCAGATAACGTGAGAGGGTCTGCGCCGTATCCCCGATGGTCTCGCCGCGGCTGAGCTGCATATCCCTGCCGCTCAGATATACAGGCTGCGCTCCCAACTGATGAACGCCCACTTCAAAGGACACCCTTGTGCGCGTTGAGGGTTTTTCAAAAAAAAGGCCGACGCTCTTCCCTGTAAGCGGACATTTCCCGGCGTCTGCGCCGGCTTTGAATTCGATAGATCTTTTCAGTAAAAAAGATATTTCATCGGCAGATAAATCAAAAACAGTCAGTAAATCTCTTTTCATGGTATCCTGTCAAGAACCTCTTCAAGCACATCTATAAGATGATCTATATCCCTTTCTTCAATTATTAGCGGGGGCGTAAATCTGAGCACGCTCCCATCGCCGGCAAGTCCTATGAGAACGCCCCTTTCCAGGCAGGCATTGACATAAGGCAGTCCGTCACGCATGAGTTCCATGCCTATAAGCAATCCTTTGCCCCTTACATCCATAACCTTGGCGCTATATTCATCCTTGAGAGAACTCAGTCTGTCGAGAAGATATGCAGACATTCTGTTGCATTGATCGAGGATGAACCCGTCTTCCAGCAAAGTTTCAATAGTCGCAATACCAGCCGCGCAGACAAGCGGATTGCCTCCGAATGTAGACGCATGGGTTTTGGGCTGAAACACTGAAGCTACCTTGTCTATTGCAAGCATGGCCCCTATCGGCGTCCCGCCTCCGAGGCCCTTGGCAAGTGTCATAATATCCGGCTGAATACCGAAATGCTCATAGGCAAACAGCTTTCCCGTCCTGCCCATGCCGGTCTGCACTTCATCCAGTATAAGCAGTATCCCCTTTTCGTCACAAAGCTCGCGCACCTGCAGGAGATAATCCTCCGAAGGCAAGTTCACACCTCCCTCGCCTTGTATGGGTTCGAGCAATACAGCGCATGTCTTAGATGTCACGGCCGACCTGAGGGCTTCGATGTCATTGAAAGCTACATACCGGAACCCCGGGAGCAGCGGATCAAAACCCTTCTGAAACTTGGTTTGTCCTGTTGCAGTAAGCGTAGCCATGGTCCTGCCATGGAACGAGTTCAGAGCAGAGATTATTTCGTTTCTGTCCTCGCCATACCTTTCCCACGAGTATCTTCTGGCAATTTTTATGGCGGCTTCATTAGCCTCTGCCCCTGAATTGCAAAAGAACACCTTGTCAGCAAATGAATTGACGACCAGTATCCGGGCCAGCTTTACCTGTTGTTCGATATAGTAAAGATTGGATACATGAATCAGCCGCTGCGCCTGTTTCTGGATAGCCACGACAACCCGGGGATGACAATGTCCAAGCACATTTACAGCAATACCCCCGACAAAGTCGAGGTATTCCCTGCCATGAATGTCCCAGACACGAGCCCCTCTGCCTTTTCTCAGAACAATAGGGAACCTGCTGTACGTCGGCATCAAAAAATTATCAGCTTCTTCCAATATCTTCTTTGTTTCCATCCAAAATAATAACATATCCAAAGAAAGGCATGCTATAGTATAGTGAGATTATATAATCGGAATTACGGTGGAATGCTGGAGAAATTCAGCCAAGCCGACTGCAGATTCGATGGATAAGACAAAAATCAGAAGACATATCCTGAGCTTGCGGGAATCCATCCCTTCTGATGTGAAAAAACAGAAGGATGCTGCTATTTTTGCCGGACTGCGCTCACTTCCGGAGTTCATCGCGTCAAAATCAGTCCTGCTATATGCGTCGTTCGGAAGCGAAGCGGCAACTATACCTATTATCAAATACTGCCTGAATAAGGGCATGATTGTCTCATTGCCGAAGGTTGTGAGCGGGTATGGCTGTCTAGATATTTACAGAATTCATTTCCTGGAGGATCTTGTTCCGGGCTATCGCGGCATCCCGGAACCTTTGCCTGCTATTGAAACAAAAATGATAATGGATGATATTGATCTTGTTGTAACCCCGGGGGTCGCATTTGATGAAGACTGCAACAGGATCGGATACGGCAAGGGATATTATGACAAACTGCTCGGTCCGGCGCTAAAATCCGAAACCGGTCACGTGACATTTTTTGCAGCCCTCGCCTATGAAGAGCAGATAGTTCCTTCCATTTCCTGCGGGCCTTATGATATAAATATGGATGCGGTAATTACGGACAAAAGGATTATTTACAGGCATGGATCATGAAAAGATAAAAAAAGGTGTGCGCCTCATACTGGAAGGCATCGGGGAAGACCCTGAGCGCCCCGGACTGGCAGACACTCCGGAACGCATGGCCCGCATGTACTCCGAAATTTTTATCGGACTCGAGAGCAGTCCGGAAAACCTCCTCACTTCAATGGCCGGCGAATGCCATGATGAAATGGTGCTGCTTAAAGATATACCTTTTTACTCTATCTGCGAACATCACTTTCTTCCTTTTATAGGCAAGGCAAACATTGCCTATATTCCGCACGGCAGTATAACCGGCCTCAGCGAACTCATCAGGGCGCTGGAATACCTTGCAGCCAGACCGCAGGTGCAGGAGCGGCTCACTACGCAGCTTGCCGATATCATAATGGATAAACTCAAGCCGAAGGGCTGCATGGTCGTAATAGAGGCCGAACATCTCTGCATAAGTATGCGCGGTATTAAAAAACCGGGAACACGGACAACAACCTCGGCAGTGCGCGGTATATTCAGAAGCAAACAGAATACGCGCGAAGAGATGCTTGAACTTCTGAAGAAAAAAGATTAGCAGGCTTCGGCAGCGCATATCGGGGTTGATTGCCGCTATTAACGCAATATGAAACGCGGTCTTCATGAGGCGTGATCATTGTGATCTATATCACTGGTAATATCTCCATTTGATTGTTATATTTAGTATAATAGTGTTTTAATAGATTTGTGCTAAAGAACACATTTATGGTAAATTTCTTAATATATAGATTTCGCCTCTCGTGATATAGCAGGATAAACCAGTCCCAGGGAGAAAAGAATGGCTATAACCTTTAGGTGGACCGCAAAGACACGCGGCGGAACAATCGAGCAGGGGGAAATGTCTGCCGAGACCCGCGAAGAAGTCATTACATCACTCCGTAACCAAGGCATGACGCCCACAATAGTCAACGAAAAAAAGGCGTCGGCATCCTGGTTCACCCTTTCCACAAAACGCAGGCAAAAAATAAAAGACAGAGATGTTATTATATTCACCCGCCAGTTTGCCAATATGTACAATGCCGGTATCCCCATTGTGCAGGCCCTTGATATCCTGACAAAGCAGACGGAAAACAAGACCTTAAGGCAAGTAGTCATGGAGGTCAAGAATGATGTCGAATCGGGAATGACCTTAGCGGAGGCCATGAAAAAACATCCCACTTCTTTTGATGACCTTTACGTGAACCTGGTTGCAGCGGGAGAATCAGGCGGAGTGCTGGATGCGGTGCTCCAGAGACTTGCCGTCTATATTGAAAAGGCGATGAAGCTGAAGCGCAAGGTCAAGGGGGCAATGATTTATCCGGCCCTTGTCATGGGAGTAGCCGTGGCAGTCGTGACGGTTATCATGATATTCGTCATACCGGTATTCGCAAAGATATTCGGGTCTATGGGGGTCGAGCTTCCGCTACCGACGCGAATTATCATAGCTATCAGCAACTTTCTTGGCGGCATAGGAGGTTTGATCGTACTTATTGTCATAATTGCTGTATTTTTCGCGTTTCGCGCATACAAAAAAACTGAAAAAGGCAGGATGGAAGTAGACAAATTGCTGCTCAAACTACCTGTATTCGGCGACCTGATAAGGAAGACCACTGTTGCGCGGTTTACAAGAACACTGGGGACCCTTATCAGCAGCGGGGTGCCGATTCTCGATGGCCTCGAGATATGCGCAAAATCGGCAGGCAACAAAGTGGTCGAAAAGGTGGTTTACGAAGTCAGAAGAGAGGTTACGGCCGGAAAGACCCTTGCAGAGCCGATGGGAAAGTATACGGTCTTTCCTCCCATGGTAGTGCAGATGGTAAGTGTGGGAGAATCAACAGGCTCTCTTGACCAGATGCTCTCCAAAATAGCCGACTTCTATGATGATGAAGTCGACAATGCGGTGGCCAATTTGACGACTATGCTCGAGCCGATAATAATGATGTTCCTCGGTGTAGTCATCGGCGGTATTGTTATTGCGCTGTATCTGCCGATCTTCAAGCTCGGCGCAGTGGTAGGCGGTTAGTAGTAATCAACTGAAACACTGTCCGGCAGGCAATAGACTATTCATTGTCTGCCGGATTTTTATATTTGGAAAGTTTGTACCTGAATTCCCGAAATGTGAGGCCAAGCAATTCTGCCGCCCTGGTCTTTACCCCGCTGCTCCTTTCAAGGGCCTTTTGCAAAAAGTCTTTCTCGATATTTGAGAGATAATCATTCAAATCCATCCCCGCGTCCGGTATATCAGCAGATATCTCTTGCGCTTTGTCATGACTATCTCTGCCCGATAATTTTATGCAGCCGTCGTCGGAAAGGATGACTTCGCGTTCGATTATATTCTTCAGTTCCCTGACATTGCCCCTGAGATCATGCTTCATCATATAATCCATAAACGCCGGGTCTACTTTGACAATTTTCTTGCCGAATTTTTCCGAATAAAGTCTGATAAAATGATCTACGAGTATAGGTATATCTTCGCGCCTCTCCCTGAGCGACGGCACCCTCAGTTCAAAAGTGCAAAGCCTGTAATAGAGGTCTTCCCTGAATTCACCCTTTTCGAGCAGTTCTTTGAATGTCCTATTGGTGGCGGCAATGATCCTTACATCGACATCAATCTCCTTTCCGCTGCCAAGTGGCCTGATCTTCTTCTCTTCCAGAAATCTCAGCAATTTGGCCTGCAGGGGCTGCGGCATCTCGCCTATCTCGTCCAGAAAAAGGGTGCCGCCGTCCGCGTCTTCTATCAAACCTCGTTTTGAAGTATAGGCGCCTGTAAACGCGCCCCTTGCGTATCCGAAGAGTTCGCTCTCAAGGAGTTCGGAAGGCAGGCTCGCGCAGTTGATGGCGACCAGCCGCTTATGCGCTCTGCGGCTCTTGTCATGCAGGGCCTTTGCGACAAGCTCCTTGCCTGCTCCGCTTTCNCCGATGATCAGAACATGAGAGTCAAAAGGGGCCACCTTGTCGATTATCCCGAAGAGGCGGCGCATAGAGTCAGACTTTCCGATAATATTCTGGTAAGCGTCGGCATATTGCTGAAGTTCCTTTACCCTGCTTTCGAGCCTGATCTTGTCGCTTATATTCTTAAAGACAATCCTGATCTCATCGAGGTTAAAAGGCTTTGTCACATAATCATAGGCCCCTGACTTCATAGTCTCAATGGCCGTCTCTGTCGACGCAAAGGCTGTAATGACAAGCACAACCGTTTCAGGGCTCGTCTCCTTGATACTTTTCAATACATCAATGCCCGAACCGTCAGGCAGACGTATGTCGACCACAGCCATATCGAAATAAAAGTCTTTAATAAGGGCCTGGGCCTCAGCCAGGCTTCCGGCCTCATACACTTCTATTCCGCTCTCTGCAAGTATCACCTTCAGGGTTTTTCTGATTCCCTGTTCATCATCGAGCACAAGCGCCCTCATTTTAGGCCCCTCTCATCCTTATTGTCCGCTGCAACCGGCAGCGTCACAACCATTTCAGCCCCGCCAAGCCCTGATTCCCCTGCAACCAGATTGCCTCCGAGAGTTGTTATCACACGATAAGCGAGCGCCAGCCCGAGCCCTGTCCCCGTCTTTTTTGTGGTCACAAAGGGCTCGAATATCCTGTCCCTCAGGGATTTTTCAATACCCTGGCCGTCGTCCCCAACCACAATACTGATCTCTTTGCCGGCCTTGTCCAATCTCGCGACATGCCTAAGCGTAATCAGGACTGATTCCTTTGCCGCCTCAGTCGCATTCCTGACTATATTGCCCAGGGCAGCGTCAAGGTATACCCTGTTTGCATTTATATGAAGACCCTCCTTCAGGTCGGTTTTGATCGTTACGCCCTGCCCATACCGCTCGGAAATCGTCCTTATCATTTCACAGAGGTCGATATCTTCTTTCGGCGCATCCGAAGGCCTCGAAAACATTAAAAAATCATTTACAAGATTCGTCAGCCGTATCGTCTCATCGCCTAGCATGTCCACAAAATCCGAGCTGCTCTTGCCCTCTTTCATGAATTGCACTGCTGCCGAGATGGACGCCAGCGGATTTCTCAACTCATGCGCAAGGTCAGCGCTCACCCTGTAAAGCCTTTCGTATCCCTGCATCTTTATCTTCTCTTCTTCAAGCCGCCCTATGTACTCTTCCTGCCGCTCTATTCTCCTGCTCAGATGGCTCGCTGCCAGGGCCATGATGAAAAAAGAGAGGGCATGCAAGGTGATATTGAACAGACTCTCTATCGCAAATAAATCGCCCCTGATCTGGAATATAGAGCTATATAACAGGACAGCCACCAAGGGGTATATGTATATCCTCGGCCCCCGGATCGCAAGCGAAGCGAAAAATATAGGGAAAAGATAGAAAAGCGTTAAATAGGAATAAATCCTGAAACTGACAAAGACCAGCGCCGAAATAAAGATAATGTCCAGGATATAATCAAGATAGCCAACGGAACGTCCCGGGATAAATAACCGGACCAGAGCCACAATGCTGTATACTGCAAGCATATAAAACAGCCAGGGGGCCGCTAAAAGCAGTCCTACCATCTGGAAGGCGACAAGCAGGGCTACAACAAAGACAAACCTGCCTACTTTATAATAGCCAAAATAAACCGTTGACAATAGCGGCATAATCAATTTAATAACTAATCCGCGTTTTTTGTCAACTTCATGACAATTATTGTCACTTGATTATTCATCAGAATCTGATACAATATTAAATATATAAAATAACCGTTTGATAATCCGGTATATATCACAGCCGGCATTTTGAGGCATAGGATTTGCATATATTGTTAACAAACATTGAATTTGGTTCATAAACCAAAACGTACCGTGCCATTGGCACAGGAAAGAACTCGAAAGAGGTGAAAAAAAATGCAAAAGATTATCCAACAGATGAAGAGAGGGGATGAGCGCGGCTTTACACTCATCGAGCTGCTGATCGTTATAGCTATTATCGCTATCCTGGCGGCCATAGCTATCCCGCAGTTCGCGGCTTACAGGGAAAGGGGCTTAAAGGCGAGTATGGTGGCGGACGCCAGAAATGTGGCAACTCAGGAAGAGGCTTTTTTCAGTGACACTCAATCTTATGTCGCCACAACATCGACAGGCGGGTCATTCACTCTTACCGATGGCCAGAGCATAAGTATGCCTGGAAGAGTAAGTGCAGGAAACACCCTCACGGTAACTGCTTCTACCGGTCCTGCTGTTTATACAATAGTAATAGTGAACACCTCAGTTACATCAACATCGGACAATTATACGCTTATTAGTGACGGAACCAGCTCTTGGAATTAATGCAACGTTTATAATTGGACAAAAAATAAGAGGGCGCTTGTCGCCCTCTTATTTTTTAGCAGAAGTTCTTTTTTTTATTCTTGATAAATTAATATCAGCTATAGATCCAAATTCCGATAAAAAACCTCACAACCTCATCTTTTCATATTTACTATATGTTTGGGTATAATTATAAATGATTAAAAACAGGCTCACTGTAATCTTTTTATCCACGTTTGCCGTCTTCATCTTCTTTCTCACACCAAATGTCACCACAGGCGACGGGGGTGAACTCGCCACAACTGCCTATTTCCTCGGCGTCGCCCATCCCTCAGGTTATCCCCTTTATCTTCTCGCTGCAAAAACCCTTATCTTCCTGCCCTTCGGGAATATAGCCTTCAAAGTCGCAATTACATCAGCTTTTGCGTCCGCGCTCGTACTGACTCTGTTATACTGGCTGATACAACGCCTCACTTCAAACAACTGGAGCGCATTCTTTACCATATCCCTGCTTCTTCAATCCTATGCGTTTTTCACCCAGTCGGTCATAGCCAAGTTCTATCCCCTTAACCTTCTCATAATTCTGCTGATATTTACCCCCTGGATACTGCTGCTGTTCTTTAACAATTCGAAACATCGCGCCCTATCCTCACCTGATATCACAATTGAGAGGGCCTTTCAGATAAGCGCGTTTCTTCTTGGTCTTTCTCTCTCGAATCATCATACTGGTTTGATTATCGCAGGGCCTGTCTTCCTTGCGTCTATCCTGTTCTTTTACATTGCGCATAAAACAAATTGCGCAGCGACATGCGAAACTGCCGGCGATACAGCTCATCCTCTGCGCCCAACTGCCTTAAGGACATACGCTGTTCAATGGTCTAAGATAGCCATAAAATCTTTTATACCTTTCATATTAGGAGCAATGGTAAGTGTATATCTGATACTGAGGGGAAGCGAAGACTCCTTTTTTACTCCGTCCGTTATCGGAGACTTTGATACCTTCTGCCAGGTCTTCTTCAGGCAGGCTTACGGCTCGGGCGGGACCATTTCTATCGCGTCCAACACCCTCAGCGGTTCAAATATAGCGTCCTATGGCCACGCTCTGGCAAACTCCATCTCCATACTTATCGCAAGCTTTAGCCTCTTTTCCATACCTGTTTTTATTGCCGGATGCCTTTTGCTGCTCAAAAGGAATATCAGCGTCTTTATTTTTGTGATTGCCTGCATATTCGTATACGGCCCATTTCTCGCGCTGCTGACATTAAGCAACCCAGATTTGTCGGAAAAAGATTATTATATCCATGCAAGCCAGCATTTCCTGCCTGCCATGATGTTTTATACCATTATAGCCGGAATAGGCTTTTACCAGATATTCCTGTGGATCAAAAAACTCGATTTCAGGATTATTTACAGATGCCTGCCTGTAGTTTTTGCGCTTTTCCCCCTCTTTTTTCTCAGTGAACGGGCAGTTGACAGCAATTACAGGACCAACCATGTGGCTTATCAGTTGCCCAAAGACTCATTATCCATACTCCCTGTTAACAGCGTAATTGTCGGCATTGGGGACAACGCTGTTTTTCAAGGATGGTATATGAAGGTTGCAGGCAGATATCGTGAAGACATTTGCCAATTATCCGCCGTAGACACCAAAATGAGAGCGTGGAAGTTCCACGCATGTAAACCCGTGGTTTATATGAACACCGTGCCGATGATATTTTCACAGAAATTTGAAGAGTTTGCCCCACTCATGATGAAGGGAAGGTTTTATGGCTCCGCTTTCATATTTTCCGATTCGGCATATGGGGATTACATCACAAGTGATGTATTTTCACTTGTTTATCTATATTATCCGAAAAACAAGCATATACCAAAAAAAAGAGAGGAGGGATATGACACCTTTGAAAATCTTCTCTCCAGACAAATTAACGCCGATAAATTGATATATCCTTCGGGTTGCCTGTCTCACCTCACCGACGATGTGTTTACACGCCATCTCTGTTTCAAATATTCGGCTGCTATGACAAAGCTGGCCCAATACTATTCCGGCGAAGAATATGGGAGAACAGGCCATACTTATAATTTGACATTACGGGATGGCGACACACCGGACAAGCGTGCGTATATCGACACCAAGATTCATATCACCAATAAAAACATGTCCATCCTGAAACGCGCCTCTGCAATTGGAGATTTTAACAAATGGGATATATTCTTTTTACGAAATCGGGATTAAAGAAAACCTTGGGAATCGGCTTATGTCTGCTTTTCATCATATTTATGCGTCTTTTATTAGACCAGTGGCAGGCGTATGACATGGGCATGGATATGCTCGAAAAGGGCGACAATAGAACAGCAATTATGTTTTTCGACAGGACGCTGAACGCCCATATACCCTTTAGTCCTCTTGAAAACAACGCCAGGAGTGAACTGTTGAAACTCGCATCGGGTTACGAAAAAAACAAGGACTATGAGTTTGCCCTTCTCTGTTATGAATCCGTCAGGACATCACGCTACCTTGCGCGCCATATATGGATCCCGGACAACGATGAGCTGCCTTTTCTGAATGACAGAATTGCGGATATCAAGGCGACCCTTCTCGTCAGAGACGGCATGTTTAAAGATCACAGAAAGGCATACGATCAGCAGATGACCATATTGAGCAGTGATTATGCTCCGTCCACCTTCTGGTCGATAATCGTTGTGATAACATTCTGGGCATACCTGGGCCTTATCGTCCTATGGATATTCAGGAAGAAAAAGGTTTATCTGACTTTCGGTATAATGTCTTTTATGCTCTGGATCGTTGCCTTATATTTAGCTTAATCCCCGTTTTCTGAGGTATAATGAGAGAATATGAAAACAGCGCTGATACTGAACCGCAGATGCATAAGGCACCCGCAAAGGGGAGGCGCAGAAGTGTATACCTTTGAGATAGCAAAAGCATTGAGGTCCAGCGGGTTCCAGGTCGAGTGGTTTGCGTCCAGGCCGGATGGTCTGCCAAGTGACGAGGAAATCGACGGGGTAAGGTTCGTCAGAAAGGGCAACGAACTGACAACCCATTTCTCTGGATTCATATATGCAGTCCGGACAAAACATGACCTGATCATAGATGTGTTCAACGGCATCGGCTTCTTCATGTTTCCTTTCAGAAACTCGGCGCTCCTTATCTATCAGCTTTATAGGGAATTCTGGAAGGCCGAACTGGGGTTTCTGGGGTATCTATTCATCCCGATTGAAAATATTCTGCTCAGGGCATACAAAAGAAGACGCACAGTAACGATTTCGGCATCGACGCGGGACGACCTGCAGAATATGGGCTTCAAAGATATCACAATTATCCATTGTGGAATTGATATCGAACCCTTGTCAGAGATCCCCGAAAAGGAGGAGAGCCTTTCCCTGATCTATCTCGGCAGGATAAAAAACACAAAAAACCCGGAAGACGCTATCAAGGCATTCCTTTTTATACAAAAAGCTGTACCGGGCGCCCGCCTGAGGGTTGTTGGCGACGGTCCGTTGCTTCCGGATCTCAAGGAAAAATATGGCGATTGCGCCGGTATTTCCTTTCATGGGTTTGTTGAACCGTCGGAAAAGTATGAATTGTTAAAAAAATCTCATTTTATGCTCATCCCAAGCCTGCGAGAGGGGTGGGGAATAACTGTCATTGAGGCCAACGCGCTCGGCACACCTGCGATAGGATATAATGTCCCCGGATTGCGAGACAGTATAGTAGACGGAAAGACCGGGATGCTAGTCTGCAATTTCGAAGAAATGGCCGAACAGGTTATGACGCTGTGGCCCGACCGCAAAAGGCGCGAAGATCTCGGACATAATGCCCTGGCATGGGCGCGTACTTTTACTTGGGACAAAACTCGCGCCGATTTTATAGAGTTCTCAACCGGTGTCACCTCTGAGACAGAATATGGGAAAGGGGCTGAGAAATAAAATGACAGGGAAATTCGCCGGAGTTGTAGCGCATTGAAGCCGGCGTTGTATAAAGTTTGTCGGGAAAAATCAGCGCCCATACTTGATAAAGGAAAGACAAATTGAAACCATCAAAACTCCAGCAAAAGATGTATGACACGGGCATCAGCCAGAAAGAACTGGATTATTGCAGGAAATATAAGGAAAGTCCGGAAATCCGTATAGCTAAGTTCAATAATCTTCTTTCAGGTATCTGCGGTAAAAAGGTTCTTAACCTGGGATGCGGAACAGGGGATATGTTTGATCCTCAATTCCATGATGACAATATTGTCATTGGGCTGGACATCTCGACTGTAAACCTCGGCCAGGCGAAAATCAGCGGTCATATACCCACCTGCTGCGATATCGAACAGGGACTTCCATTCAAAAACAAGTCATTTGATGTCATCATCGCAAATGAGCTTGTCGAGCATATAGTGAATACCGATTTTCTCCTTTTCGAAATCAACAGGGTTCTGAAGGATAACGGCTTATTCATGCTGTCAACCCCCAATGTCAACGCTCCCCTTTCTTTTGCCATGATGATGCTCTTTGACATGCCGCCGTTCCGTTCAGCGCGCTATAAATCGCAGCATGTCCGGGATTTCACAAAAAGAACCATCACCATGGCCCTTGCCAATAATGGATTTTCGGTCCAGGCAATATATGGCAACGCCCTCTTCATCCCTTACCTGGGCTATTTCCTGAAGAGCGTTTGCAATATCCTGCCCCGCCTGGGTGATGATTTTATCATCAGGGCTATTAAAACAAGAGACCTTGAAGCTCCTGATCCCGGCCTGAGGTGGTATCTTGAGTATTAATACCCTTGTTGTCATACCTACGTACAACGAGTCGGCCAACATCGCCAAGGTCCTTAACAGCGCCCTGAAGCATAACGTTCATATTTTGATTGTTGATGACAACTCTGCCGACGGCACAAAAGATATTGTCAGGTCATATCAGGATTCGCAAAGAGTATTTATGCTGGAAAGGCCCTCAAAACTCGGCTTGGGCACTGCCTATGTTGATGGATTCAGATGGGGATTGGCCCGGCAATATGATCTTTTTTTTGAAATGGACGCCGACAATTCACACAACCCCGATGCATTGCCCTATTTCATCCGCCTGATAGAACAGGGGAATGATGTCGTTGTAGGCTCGCGTTATATCAATAACACCATTAGCGTTGTGGGCTGGGACTTCAAAAGGCTGCTCCTTTCTAAATTCGGGAACCTTTACGCCTCCACCCTGTTAGGCGTAAGGCAATTCAGCGATATGACAAGCGGATACCGGTGTTACACAAGAAAGGCGCTCGAGGCGATCGGCTTGGAGCGTATAAAATCGAACGGCTACTCTTTTCAGATAGAGATGGTATACAGGGCACATAAAAACGACATGAAGGTCAAGGAAATGCCGATTACCTTCTATGAAAGGGAAAGCGGCGGATCGAAAATGAGCAAGTCCATAGTCAGAGAAGCCGTTTTACTGCCCTTCAGGCTAAGACTCTCCAAAATACGATAGTCCGGGTCTTACCATCCGTCACACACTTCTAATGCGGAATCGCGTCAATATATTCGATATATTTGCGCGCTTCACTATTTTGCGGATCAAGAGAAAGAACTGTCCCGAATTCGGCAACAGCCTTGCTGAATTCTTTTCCGCTGAAATAACACCTTCCCAGACCAAGGTGTGTTCCCGCATTGTTTGGGTCAAGTTTCAGAGCTATGAGATATTCAGATATGGCCTCATCAAATTTGCCCTGCATGCAAAGAGTAACGCCAAGGTTAGTATGCGTATCAACGAAATCCGGCCTTAGTTTTATTTCCCTTTTGAACTCCCGGACGGCTTCATCCAAGCGTCCAAGGATGCCATAGCACACACCAAGATTATTGTGCGCTCCGGGGTGCTTCGGATCCAGTTTTATTGCAGCCATATATTCTCTGCCCGCAGCTCTAATGTCTCCTGCACTGTGATAATAATTACCCAGATTATAATAAGGGCGGGCCTTCACAGGACTCTTTTCGACTACATCTGCATACAATGATAAAGCGCTGCTCCATACCAAGTTGCGCGCGTAAGCCGCCCCTGCAAAGATCAGTGCTATAAGCAGCATTGATGGAATGATAGTCCTCTTCAGCGGCTCACTAATTCTTTCTCTGATAAAAATTATGCCTGTCACTACACAAAGAAAAAAACCAAAGGACGGCAGGTACACCCTGTGCTCAAATATGACATCCCTTATCGGGATCACGCTCGATTCCACTGACAGCGTTATGAAAAAAAAGAGTATACCAAATGATATCAGCCGACTTCTCCATGAAAACTTCGTCTCACTTCGGGAACGATAATACAGGTAAAGCGCAAATATCAATATCGCCACTAGAAATAGAAACGGCAGCCAGACCTGGGGCATGAAAAAGGATTTGTAGACAGGATAGTCATAATCCAGGTTCTGGAATAGAGGCAAAAAGAGAAGACTTATATAAGTGTTAATTACGCTGAATTGCGTGAACAAATAATCCATGCGCGAAATGGACGCTGTTTCTCTTGACACTTCAGATATATTTTTTAACAGTGAGTCCGAACTCCCCGCATACAGCAGCGTCAGCGGTATTATGGACATTGTCAAAATAAAGGGCAACAGGCAGGCTATCCTCTTTTTCAGATTGCCCTCCAGAAACATGAACTCATAAAGGGTTATTATCAAAGGGAAGGTAAATGAGATTTCTTTTGTCTTCATGGCAAGGATGACTGAGACAAGAGAAATAAAATAATACGCGTAACGGTGCGGAGACTTATCTGAAAATCTTGCCTTGATATAGAGTATAAGAGAGAGCAGACAAAAGAGTGTTGCCAGAACAGTGAATCGCTGGCTGATATACGTCACTGCCTGGGTTTGTAACGGATGCGCCACAAACAAAAGCGCGCACAGAAAGGCTATCAGCCTGCCGGTGTCCGCATTAAAGCCGGGATCAATAGATGTCCTCTCACTTAAAAATGGGGTCCTGAAGGTCAGGATAATCAGCAGATATACCAGCAATGCGTTCAACAAATGAATTGCCAGATTCACCAGATGGTAGCACGTTACATCCAGCCCGTGAATACTATAATTCACCCAGAAGCTCAGATGCCCCACTATTCTGTTCCTGAATTGCGCCTTGATAGTGCCCATCCTGTTCGGCAATTCATCTATTTTGGATGGATCTGAAAAATAACTGAAATCCTTAATGACAGGATTGTTCAATATATAATCAGGATCATCAAATACAAAAGGCGAATGGAAAGTGTTGGAATAAATAAGGAGGCCAAGAATAAACAGGCAGACAATCTGGACGGCGGGCCTGGAAAATAACTTGAGCTCTAAAGTCTCTTCAGAAGCAGCCGCGCCCTCCCGCAGACTTGAAAAAAATCTCATTTGTTTATCTTATCACTTTTGAAACGATATAATCACTACTGTCCAGTATAAAAATACGCTATCTGATTTAACAGCGCCGGGGTGAGATTGTAACGTTCGCCGGTAAATTCAGAGGCGATAGGGCAGACGGCATTGCGCAATATTGGAAGTTCACGGCTGTTTGTTTCTGACAAAATTATATAATTCATCAAAGCGGTCCATCAATGAATCCAGGATAATTCCAGTAATAAAAAAAATTATGGCCAATATCATGGAGCCCGACGCAAAAATGGCCAGCGGCACATGTGTTATATATCTGGTCTCAATGAATTCATGCACTACTATCCATCCTGTTGAAAAAGAGATAACAGCCATAACCAGCGAAATAAAAGAGAAAAAGACAAGAGGCTTATAATTCCTGAAGATCATAAAAATGGTCTTTAGCACCAATATCCCGTCCGAAAAGGTATTCAGTTTCGAGACACTCCCTTCCGGTCTCTCCCTGTATTCAATATCCACTTCTTTTATACTGAAATTATATTTCAGGGCCTTGATAGTCATCTCGGTTTCAACCTCAAAACCTGATGCGATAATGTTTATATTTTTGACAAAATCCCTGTTCATTACACGCAAACCAGACATGATGTCCTTTAATCCTGCGCTGAAAAACCTGTTGACCAGATTTCGAACCAGTTTATTGCCGAAGGTATGAAGCGGTCTGAACGATTTGACTGTATATTTATCAAGCCTGTTGCCAACCACCATGTCGGCCTCACCGGAAATAACCAATGATATCATTTCATTTATTTTTGACAGTGCATAAGTATCATCGCCGTCAACGATAAGGAATATATCGGCATCCACCTTCCTGAACATGGACTGGACAACGAATCCTTTCCCCCGTCTTTGCTCTTTTAATACCATGACTCCGCATTTTTCGGCCATTTGCGAGGTTCTATCCGATGAATTATTGTCGAACACATATATGACGGCATCAGGGACAAGTTTTCTCAACTCGGATATCACTTTTTCGATGGTCGACTCTTCGTTATAACACGGAATCATCGCTGCCAGTTTCATCGCCATGTTTCAGGTCCTCATGCGAAAAGCATAGACATCAGTATCAAATTAACACACTCGTAATGACATAAACAATAACAGTTTATCAAATCCTGAGCTTAAAATCCATTTTCAGATTGAAATTCACTGCACGTCATAGAATCATGGACTTCCCATTGGCAACATAAATATCGATTATACTTTTCGACGACAAATTCAGGGGATCATATGTACGAAAAAGAGATTTCAGATGTTATACTGATTAATATTCACAACAATTGCTTCGGCAACAATATTGTCGTTCGGCTATGCAGTCTAATTGGAGACATCTTTGACAACAGGTCAGCAGTGTCCGGTTAAGAAAGATGATGGTAGCTTGAAAGTATTGATATATAGGGAAACAAGTTGTGGGAATTTTTTGTTAAATAAAAAACTGGGCCTGCGGACTAAGAGACAGATTACCCCTGAAGTCTATCTTTATTCTCTTAATTGTTATTGTTTTTTACCGGAGGTGTAAAATTGATCAAAAATAATTGTCGGAGAGGCCGTTTTATTCCCTTTCAGGTTGCGATGCTCCAAAATACGATAAATTTTCAAAGCTGCCTTTCATGATGATCCATGTCCGAAATCGTTAATTCAAACCTGAAGACAACCGCCGGAAAGACAGCCATTATTTTTATAGGTTTGATTGCCGGAAATGTCGTATGGTTTGCCGCAAAGTTCCTGGTTATCAGAAATGTTACGGTATCGGATCTAGGTATTTATTCTCTGCTGGTCGCCATTGCGGGAGTCGCATCGCTGGTCGCTTATCTGGGCGTCAACGAGGGGGTGACAAAGTACATCTCAACATTTCTGGGTGAAGGGAAAAGGCATGAGGCGCGCATGGTCGGCTTTGCGGCGGTTCAAATAGGCATAATATCAGGAGTCTTGGTCTTTTTCTTTTTATATCTCTGTTCGGAGGTATTGTCGCTACACATTTTTTACAAGCCTGAACTCGAACACCCCCTCAAAATTATAGCCCTGTTTGTCCCGTGCAATGTCCTTACCATCATTTTAATCGGCATATTGAGGGGATATGGTTTTGTTAATGCACGTTTATATTGCATTGATATCGGGTTCCCCCTGTTGTTTGTCATATTTCTTGCTTTTTCCATATTGCTGAACCTGCCCTTCATAGGGATTATTTACTCATATGCCATTGTCTCGTTCATTGTCCTTGCAGCTGCCATCCTCTATGCATATCAAAATTTGGGGTTCCTGCCTTTTTCATTAAAAGGGTCGCACCACATGGAACTGCTGTCTCTATCAGGCTCGGCCCTTCTACTTAATCTGATGCTGGTTATTTTCTCCTGGACAGACACACTGATGCTCGGCAGATACGCCTCGACACCGGAGGTCGGAATCTACAATATAAGCATCCCGTTAGCGGCCATTATGGCCTTGCCGCACCTGGCCCTCGGTTTTGTTTTATTGCCGTTAGCAGGAGAGATGTCGGCCAGAAAACAGTCTTCCGAGCTGAAAAGGATCTATCAGGTTATTACTAAGTGGATATTTTCAGCCACTTTCCCGTTATTCTTTATACTCTTTTTCTTTCCTGAAATGCTTATAACTTTTTTATTCGGAACCCGCTTTATCGACGCGGCAATGCCCCTGCGTATTCTGTCGGTCGGTTTCTTGTTTCAGGCTTTGATGGGGGCAAACACTACTGTTATGATCGCTCTGGGGTTTTCCAGGGAAATAAGGAACGTCGCTATTTTGGGAACCTTGCTAAATATATTCCTGAACTATGTGTTAATAAAACATCTCAATTATGGAGTTATAGGGGCATCCGTAGCCACTATGATTTCCTATTCAGTCATCAGCAGCCTTAATTGCATGCTTTTGTACAATATAAGTAAAATCCAGCCTTTCACTCTCAACCTTCTCAAGCCGATTCTTTCCTCAGCCATAATAGGTCTGCTTATATACATTGCGGCCAAAAGCCTGCCGCTCTTTTTCTGGATGTTGCCTATTTACTTTCTCTTATTTATTGCAGGTTATATTTTTTCGCTTGTCATAACAAAAAGTATCGATAAAGAAGACCGGCATATCTTCGATTCCCTCCAGAAGAAATTCGGGCTGAATATTTTGAAACCGCTTAAACATACCGATCCTCAATAATGCGCACGAAAAGTTTTTTCGACTGACGTTTTTTGTCACATATTGTGATTAAAAATATACGTGTTGGAATATATCTTCAAATTATCATTATATTTCATGCGTATTTTTGCTGGCACATTAGTTGCATATCTTAATACATGAAATTGAAAAACTCAAATGGATTTACGCTAATTGAACTGCTTATTGTCATCGGCATTATGGCTGTCCTTGCGGCAATAGCCATAATGTCAATGTCTGAATACAAGTCACGGGCAATCGAATCAGCAATGCAGACCGAACTGAAAAACTTTTCCTTTGCTATGGAGGCGCTTTTTACAGATTGCGGCGATTATTCCTCGACACTTACAGATACAACCACCGGACCAGGCATGGCCACATTAACTAGCGCTAAAAGCGGCTGCACTTCAATCCAAAAAATTACTGTAGGCGCTAACAATACCCTAAATAGCACAACTACGATATATACCTATGTAATAACGATTGCCAACCCTGCATCGAGGACCAGCAAGCTCTGTATTGCAATGAACGAAAAAGGATCGTACGCATGGGGATCAAACTGCGCGACCGCCGAAGGCAACATACCCCCTTAATATTTCATTCTCATTCCCTTGATTAAAAAAGACATGTCTGTTATTATGAAAGTCTTCACTATATTTGCGTTCAGGAGGAGGTGAGGTTGTGGGTAGCGTTGTTAAATGGCGTAAAAAGAAGATGCGCAAGCACAAGCATAAAAAACTCTGTAGGGCCACCAGGGCACAGAGAAGAAAATAACATATCGTTTCCGGCTATGGCCGGGTAACATACACGCAGTGTGCTATAATATACTTCATGTCAAGTATTATTCCGCCTTTTTCGACAACCGGCATAGGAAGCACGCCGCACAATAATGCGCAGGAGGCCTGCGAGCTTATCGCGGCCTCTTTCGATATTCCTTTCTGGCCGCAGCTGCCGCACCGCTCGTTCAGAGAATTGATGATCCCCCAGTATGCCGAAGGCATGCCCTTTCTCAGGATAGATGACTCCGCTGAGAAGATATTTATCGAGAGGGACGGCAGCGATGATCTGGACCGTTTCTACGAAGCCCATGCTGAAATGCCCGGGGTCGCAATTTCCGAAGACCATTCCGCTGGAGTTCATGCGTTTATCAAAACCCTTGCGAGAAAGCTCAATATTGTAAAAGGACATGTTACCGGTCCCCTTACCTTCTCTCTCGGGCTCAAAGACGCCTCAGGAGCCCCCATCTATTTTGATGAGGAAATGCGCGAGATTGCTTCCATGCTTCTTCAGGCAAAGATCCGCTGGCAGGTCGAGACCCTTAAGAAACTGGCCGACAATGTCATCATCTTTATTGATGAACCGATCTTTTCAGCTATCGGCAGCTCTTCCTATCTCGGTGTCACGGATGATGAGATATTGAGGCTGCTAAGCGATTCTGCGGCTGCAATTGAAAGCGCAGGAGGTATTTCTGGTATCCACTGCTGCGGCAAGGCCAACTGGAGTATGGTCATCAAGAGCGGACTGAAAATACTCAATTTTGACGCCTTCGACTATTTCGACACGTTCGCAATGTACGGCTCCGACATTAAAGCCTTTCTGGACGGCGGAGGATATATCGCGTGGGGTATCGTACCGACATCCGACGCCATAGCTTCAGTGAGCGGTGAAGATATCGCATCTCTGTTCAAAGAAAGACTTTCAAAACTGCATGACATCACAAAATCCGATCTTATTTACCAGCAGGCGCTCATCACACCGTCTTGCGGGGCCGGCGCGAGGACCCTGTCCGAGGCTGAGAAGATATTCAGTATCTGCCGCAGCGTAAAAGAATCGGTCGTTTCATAAAAAACCGATGAAGATCAAGTCCAGCTCATGGCCCGGTTTATTCGTCTCACTCGAAGGCATTGAAGGCACAGGCAAGACTACCCAGACTAAACTGCTGGCCGACCGTTTGACGCGGGATGAGTTTGATGTAATCGTAACCCAGGAGCCGGGCGGCACTATTATCGGGCAGCGCATACGCGAAATCCTGCTGCTGCCGGAACATGAAGAAATGTCTTATCTGGCCGAGCTCCTCCTGTATTACGCCGACCGCGCGCAGCATCTTGCAGAAAAGATAATCCCTGCCCTCGAAAAAGGCGCGATAGTCATTACCGACAGGTTTTCCGATTCAACTATGGCATATCAGGGTTACGGCCGCGGCATCGATATGTCTCTTATATCTGACATTGATTCCATTGCAGCCGGAGCTATCAGGCCTGATATTACCCTCCTCTTCGATCTCGACGTGGAAACAGGGCTGTCAAGAAACAGGGACATCAACAAGGTTGACAGGCTTGAACTCGAAACAATCGATTTTCACAAAAGAGTCAGGTTGGGCTTCAAAGAAATTGCTGAAAAAGAACCCCTGAGGGTCAAAGTGATAGACGCCTCATTACCTATAGATCAGGCCCATGAAGAGGCCTGGAAGATAGTAATTGACGGGTTGAAGGGAAAGGGCCTCATTTAATGTCGTTAAGCGGAGTTATCGGGCACGAAAAACCTGTGCGTATTCTTCTGGGCACGATCAAAAGAGGTCGCGTCCCATCGTCCATGCTGCTGTCCGGAGATTCGGGTATAGGCAAAGCCTTTACCGCCCTGAATTTTGCCAAGGCAATAAACTGCCAATCTCCCTCAAATTCCGACGCCTGCGACAAATGCCCGTCATGCGTAAAGATTGCCAGGGCATCCCATCCCGATGTCGTAACTATAGTCCCTGAAAACGATGAGATAAAAATAGAGACTATCAGACAGGCTGAAGAAATCCTGTGGCTGAAGCCCTATGAAGGCTTGAAAAAGGTACTTATAGTAGATGACGCCGACAGGATGAATATAGGGGCCTCCAACGCCTTTCTGAAGACCCTCGAAGAGCCTCCGCCGGACAGTCTGATCATATTGATCTCCGCCAGTCCTGACAGGCTGCCCGATACCGTGCGTTCGCGCTGCATGCATGTGCGTTTTCGCCCCTTGTCTACGGAAGCGTGCCAAAAGGTTATTTCACTTCAATCAGGGAACAAAGACGCCGGCAGGATCTCTGGCCTGGCCATGGGACGGCCCGGTATAGCAATCACGCGGGATTTTAATGAGGACAACAAATGGTTCCTGGACATACTCTCCTCTATGAGTCGAGGCGGTTCCAAATGCGCCTGGACCGACAAGGCTGATATAAAACGCTGGCTTGATCTCTGCATGGTCTGGATCAGGGACATTGCAGTTTTCGACTCTACAGGCAGGGAATCCGACCTCCTTTGCGGAAACAGGCAGCCCGCGCATGACCTGCCTGCGCTTCTCGGCGCGGCGCAGCAGATTCAGAAAGTACGGTCGGTGGCGGACATGAATCTGAGCAAAGCAATCACATGGAACTTCGTATCGGTTATAATACAGGACGTAGTTGCGAGACAAAGCAATAAAAGTTAAAGGAGTTTTTGTATATGCCGGATGTTCTGGGTATAAGATTCAAGAGTTGCGGCAAGATTTATGACTTTGAGACAAACGGGATAGCGGCAAAGGAAGGCGATCACGTTGTTGTTGAGTCGGACTTCGGCCTCAGCCTCGGCAAGGTCATAAAGGAGAGCCGCTTTATCGAAAAGAGCGAAAGGGAACTCAAACGGGCAGTCAGGACTGCGACTGAGGAAGATTTTCGCCTGAGCGCCGACAACAAAAATCTCGAAAAAGAGGCCCGCGAGTTCTGTGTCGAAAGGATAATGGCCCGGGGTCTGCCGATGAAACTCGTCGGGACGGAGACTACACTCGACAGGAAAAGAATAGTCTTCTATTTCACGGCTGAAGGCCGCATAGATTTCAGGGAACTAGTTAAAGACCTGGCTTCAAGATTCAAGACGAGAATAGAAATGCGCCAGATAGGCGTGCGTGACGAGGCAAAACTCGTAGGCGGTTTCGGGGTATGCGGCAGGCCCATCTGCTGCAAGACCTTCCTCACATCTTTTGATCCGGTTTCGATCAAGATGGCTAAAAAACAGGAAATGGTGCTGAATATCGGCAAGCTTTCGGGCCTGTGCAGCAGGCTGATGTGCTGCCTGAGATACGAATATGACGGGGATCTCGCAGCGATCTCGACCGATGAAGACGTGCCGATACAGCCTGACAGCGCAGTCAGAACTGTTGCCCAGGTTGTAAATATCGACAAAAAGCCGGAGGTTGCGCCCACGTCTGAAGAAATCGAAGATGAGGAAGATGACGAGTCTCTCCCCGGCGAGACTGAAGAGACTCAGGTTCCTGGAGAAGCGCCCGCGCCGCAAAATCAGTCACAGACAGAAGCTCAAAACAAAGAAGACGCTAACAGGAAAAAAGGCCGCAGGCGCTTTAAAAGAAGACGTTTCAAAAAAACTGAACCATCAAAAGAGGCAGGCTCCAATGAGCAATAAATTTTATATCACAACACCCATTTATTATGTAAACGATATCCCGCATATAGGACATGCCTATACGACAATCGCCGCTGATATCCTTTCGAGATATAACCGGCTGCGAGGACGCGATGTCTTCTTCCTTACCGGCACCGATGAGCACGGCCAGAAGGTAGAGAAGGCGGCAAAGGAAAACAGCCGTTCGCCGAAAGAGCATGCCGACCTGATGGTCGATAATTTCAAGAGGCTCTGGAGCAATCTCAATATCACCAATGACGCATTCATCAGGACTACAGACGATGAGCACAAGAAATGCGTACAGGAGCTGCTGCAGCGGCTCTATGACAAAGGAGAAATAGTAAAGCGTTCATACCAGGGAATGTATTGCACTCCCTGCGAACGCTTCTGGACCGAAAAGGACCTAGCGGATTCAAACTGCCCTGATTGCGGCAGACCCGTAGACAAGATCGAAGAAGAGAATTATTTTTTCCTCATGTCTAAGTACCAGCAGCGGCTGATAGATCATATCGAACAGAATCCCGACTACGTTCTTCCCGAAACCCGCAGAAACGAAGTGCTCGGATTCCTCAAGGCGCGTCCTCTCGGAGATCTCTGCATCTCGAGACCAAAGAGCAGGCTCGCCTGGGGCATCTCCCTGCCCTTTGACGACAAATACACGACATACGTCTGGTTCGACGCCCTGGTGAACTATTATTCCGCCACTAAATATCTGGCGCCTGCGGCGCGCAATGACTGGTGGCCTTCGGATCATCATTTGATAGGCAAGGACATCCTGACCACTCATTCCGTTTACTGGTCTACAATGCTCATGGCGCTTGAAATGCCCCTGCCGCGAAATATCTTTGCGCATGGCTGGTGGACCATAAGCGGATCAAAGATGTCCAAATCGCTCGGGAATGTTGTAGACCCGAACGAAATGGCGGCCAAATACGGAGCTGACGCTTTCAGATACTTCCTTTTCAGGGAGGTCACCTTCGGGCTTGACGGCGATTTCTCGGAGGACGCCCTTATACGCCGTATCAACACAGACCTTGCAAACGATCTTGGGAACCTGCTGAGCCGGTTCCTGACCATGGCGGATAAATATTTTTCCGGCGTTATCGCGAAGCCGGCGCCTTACGCTCAAAGCAGCTTCAGTGAAGAATGCGCTGAAAAACTCAATCAGATATTCAATGAAGGCGCAAGCGCCAATTGGTCTCATCTGAAATTCAACGCAATCATCGAAAATATATGGGGTATTATCGGAGCCGCAAATAATCATATAGCGCAGACAGAGCCGTGGAAACTCGCAAAGACCGACATGGAGGCTGTAAAGGCCATTATATTTGATTTATGGAACGCCCTCAGGGCAACTGCCGTTGCGGTTTATCCGTTCATGCCTTCGACTGCCGGGGCTATCTGGAAGCAGCTGGGACTGAATGACACTGTGGTCAAGGTTGCGAAAACAGATCCAGGGGTCATCAGCTGGGAATGGATGCCGTCATATGAGATAACGATTGCGAAGGGCGAACAGCTTTTCCCCCGCATAGAAAAAGACAAGAAACCTGAGAAGGCGGAGACTAAAAAGGAGACTCAAAAGATGGACGAACAAGCTGTCGATACGCTTATCGGCATCGAGGATTTTGCAAAGATTAAGCTTAAAGTGGGCGTGGTGCTTGAAGCCGAAAGGGTCGAGAAATCCGCAAAGCTTATAAAGATGAAGGTCGACACCGGCGAAGAACGCCAGATTGTCGCAGGCATAGGCAAGGCTTACACGCCTGAGGATCTGGTCGGCAAAAAGATAGTTGTGATAGCCAACCTGAAGCCGGCAATGCTCATGGGTGTGGAATCTCAGGGCATGCTTCTGGCCGCCACCGACAGCGAAGGTGTACTTTCCGTACTCACTGTCGACAGGGACCTGAAACAGGGAGCGGGAATAAGATAAGTCGCGGGCAAAAGGAGTTGATATGGATTTGGACTCCGGGAAGCCCAATAATGAGAAGTTTTCTGTCAGGAAGGTCAGGGACTGGCCGGCTGGTGAACGTCCGCGTGAACGGCTTCTCAGGCATGGAGGCGCGGCCCTTTCAGAGGCCCAGCTTCTTGCCATATTGCTGAGGACAGGAGGCGGAGGCCGGGGGGTAATGGATCTTGCCCTGGCGCTGCTCGATCATTTCAGGGGTCTTCGGAATATCGATAACGCCTCTATTTCGGAACTTATCTCCATCAAGGGTGTGGGCTCCGCAAAGATCGCGCAGATAAAGGCGGCTTTTGAACTCGGCAGGCGGCTTATGGCCGAATCCGGCAATGACAGGCCTGTCTTCAGCTCCAGCGTCTCGGTCTTTTCCTCTTTCGCGCCCCGCTTCAAGAATATGAAGAAAGAGATATTCCTGTGTCTGCTTCTTGACGCCAAAAATAAAATTATCACTGATGTTAAGATATCCGAAGGCACCCTCACAAATTCCCTGATACATCCGCGTGAGGCATTCAAGGAGGCAATAAAGGAATCCGCGGCAGCCGTCATCTTCATTCATAACCATCCAAGCGGAGACCCGGCCCCAAGCCGCGACGATATAGCTGTAACAGAACGGCTGAAGAAAACGGGCGATATAGTCGGCATCTCAGTGCTCGACCATATCATAATTGGAGACGGCTCTTATGTGAGCCTAAAAGAAAAAGGGTTGTTATGATAAAATATATGGCTAAAGAAATCGTATTTTGGTAAAGGAGGCTTAATTATGATCAAAAGGGCGCTTATAAGCGTATCGGACAAATCAGGCATTGTGGATTTCTCGAAAGAACTCTCTTCGATGGGCGTAGAAATACTCTCGACCGGCGGCACGGCAAAGGCATTGCGTGACGCGGGAATAGCGGTTATCGAGGTTTCAGATTACACCGGCTTCCCGGAGATGCTCGACGGCAGACTCAAGACACTTCATCCCAAGATTCATGGCGGTCTGCTTTCCCGCCGCGGCAGCGCGCAGGATATGGAAGATATAAAGAAGCACGGTATCGGGACCATCGATCTCGTGGTAGTCAACCTCTACCCTTTTGAAAAGACCGTATCGGATCCGGATGTCGCCTTTGAGGTCGCCATTGAGAATATCGATATAGGCGGCCCCACTATGCTGAGAGCGGCGTCGAAGAATTTCGGGGATGTCGCTGTGGTTGTCGATCCTGCAGATTATGCGATGATAATCGCAGAGATGAAAAACTCCGGCGATGTTCCGAAAGAGAAGAAACTGGGCCTTGCAAGAAAGGTCTTTGAGCATACATCGCGATACGACACTCTGATAGCGGGATACCTGGCGTCGGTGATCGATAAGGAGCCCGCTTTCCCCGACTATCTGACGACCTCTCTGCAGAAGGTCTCTGTGCTCAGGTACGGCGAAAACCCCCAGCAAAAAGCAGCTCTGTACAAGGAAAAGGCCTGTGGTCTTTCCCTGCCTGACGCAAAGGTTTTACACGGAAAAGAGATGTCCTTCAACAACTATCTCGATACTCATGCCGCCTTAATGCTTGCAAGGGAGTTCAGCGAAAAGGCCTGCGCCATCATCAAGCACAACAACCCCTGCGGAGCGGCAATCGGCTCCACCGCCGCAGACGCATACTCAAAGGCGCTTAAGACCGACCAGGTTTCGGCTTTCGGTGGGGTCGTCGCCTTTAACACCGAAGTGGACGCCGATGCCGCCACCCTGCTCGCAAATATCTTTCTTGAGGTCGTAATCGCGCCCTCATTTACAAAAGAGGCGTTCGAGATACTCTCGAGAAAAAAGAACGTAAGGCTGCTCGAACTGCCGGAAATACTGATTCAGGGAAAAAACAGGCCGGGAGGATGGGACATGAAACGTATAGCAGGCGGCCTGCTCATCCAGGAATGGGACTATTCGTCTGAAGATATCATGTCCTTAAAGGCCGTTACGAAACGTCAACCTACCAGGGAAGAGATGGATGCCCTGGCCTTCTCGTGGACGGTATGCAAGCATGTGAAATCAAATGCCATAGTTTATGCGCAGAAAGACCGCACGCTCGGCATCGGCATAGGACAAACCAAGAGGGTATTTTCGGCGCAGATCGGAGCAATGAACGCCTGTGAGGATTTAAAGGGTTCTGTGGCGGCTTCGGACGGGTTCTTCCCGTTCAGGGACGGCGTTGACGCGTTGCATGACGTGGGTGTAACCGCCGTCGTTCAGCCGGGAGGCTCGATAAAAGACCCCGAGGTCATCGCGGCCTGCGATGAGCACGGTATGGCCATGATTCTTACCGGTAACAGGCATTTCAGACACTAAAAATAAGTAAGAGTCAAAAAAAGCGGGAATAAGTTAGAAGCAACTGGAAGATGTTAAAGCTCGGGAATTGAAAAGGGGCTTCTCAATGATGTCCCTTTCACTTCCCACTTTTTACCTCTCACTTCTTACTTTTATTGGAGGATATATGAAAGTCCTGGTTGTAGGAGGCGGGGGCAGGGAACATGCCATCGTCTGGAAACTTGCACAGTCGCAAAAGGTCGACCAGATATATTGCACTCCCGGCAACGCCGGTATTGCGGGGATTGCAGAATGCATAGAAGTGGCCGTCGACGACTTTGCGGCCCTGCTCGATTTCGTAAAATACGAATGGATAGACCTGACCATCGTCGGGCCTGAAGATCCTCTTTCCAAAGGCATCGTCGACATATTCGAAAAAGAAGGAAGACGTATCCTGGGCCCCTCAAAGGCGGCGGCAAGACTCGAATCGAGCAAGATATTCTCAAAAGACTTTATGAGACGCCATCGCATTCCTACGGCTGACTATAAGATATTTTCCTCCTATCTTCATGCGGAAGACCATGTTCGCATGATGGGAGCTCCGATAGTAATAAAGGCCGACGGACTTGCCGCAGGCAAAGGTGTCTTCGTTGCCTCCTCTGTGGAAGAGGCCATCGATGCATTGCGTCTTATCATGAAAGAAAGGGCTTTCGGAGATGCGGGCGACAGGGTCGTAGTTGAGCAATGCCTTGAAGGTGAAGAGGCCTCCTTCATGGTTTTTACTGACGGAAGCGCCATCGTTCCGATGGGCAGTTCCCAGGATCACAAAAGAGCATTTGACGGCGACCTCGGGCCGAATACCGGCGGCATGGGCGCTTACAGCCCTGCCCCGATTGTTACCCCGGAGCTGGAAAGTTTGATCATCGACACAATAATGAAACCTGTGATAGACGGCTTGAAGTCCGAAGGCATGAAGTACAAAGGCGTGCTTTACGCCGGTCTCATGATCAAAGACAAAACCCCCCGTGTGCTTGAATTCAATTGCAGACTCGGAGATCCTGAAACGCAACCGGTGCTTTCCAGGCTGTCTACGGACCTGCTGGACATTTGCCTGGCCATCACGGACGAAAAACTGGCTGAAATCGATGTGGAGTGGAAACCCGAATCTGCGGTTTGCATTGTGCTGGCCTCAAAAGGGTATCCGGGTTCATATGAGAAAGGCAAGGTTATCAAGGGCCTTGATGAGGCAAAACAGATCGAAGGGGTAACGGTCTTTCATGCAGGCACCTCTTTCAGGGACTCCGAAATTGTTACGGGCGGTGGAAGAGTATTAGGTGTGACTGCAACAGGTTCCGATATAAGGGCTGCCAGGGATTTGGCTTATAGCGCCGTGGACAAGATTGAGTTTGAAGGTATGCAGTATCGGAAGGATATCGCATCCAGAGCGCTTAAATAGCTGTCTTGTCATATATTTTATTTGACTATGGGTCGATAAATCCTTTATACTTTCTCTCTACCTTTTTAAGGATTAAATATCAGGCACTATTAATCATGATTGTGTCAAAAATATATGCGAGGATATCAGATGGAAACCACCAATGAGCTCGGCGCCGAAAGCCCGGAACTGAAAGATGCGGATACAGGGGGACAGGAAAGTTTTGCAGAACTGCTCGAAAAAAGCTCTACGCGCAAGGCAAGACTGTTTCCAGGGCAAAGGGTAAGGGCCAAGGTCGTAGGGGTAACCTCTGAACTGGTCTATATCGATTTGGGCGGCAAAAGTGAAGGCGTTATCGACATTAACGAATTCAGGGATGAGAACGGTTCTATTACCATTAAAGACGGCGATTTTATAGAGGCTGCGTTCGTTTCCGTTGTGGACGGCGCAATGAAAATGAGCACCCTGGTACATGGTCATTCCACTTTAAAGCTCAGCAAGATCCGCGAATCGTTTGAAAACGGCCTGCCGATTACAGGCGAAGTGAGACGTGAGATTAAAGGCGGGTTTGAGGTGAATATCGACGGCATCAGGTGTTTCTGTCCGTTTTCACAGATAGATCTGAAGAGAGGCCGCGAAGGCGGACTTTATGTCGGCAGCGCTTTTGATTTCAAGATACTCGAATTCAAGGAGAACGGCCGGACCATAGTTCTTTCCAGACGCGCTATACTCCAGGATGAAAAAACAGCCCTGATAAACAAACTCAAAGAAAGCCTCGTGGTCGGAATGGAGATTAAAGGCACGGTCAGCTCCATACAAAAATTCGGCGCATTTGTAGATATCGGCGGTATTGAAGGACTTATTCCGTCAAGTGAACTTTCCTGGATCAAATCCGACAAGGCTGAAAAAACGCTCACCTCCGGACAGGAAGTGACCGCAAAGCTTATATCTGTCGACTGGGACAAAAACAGACTTACGCTCAGTCTCAAGGCTATGCAGCCGGATCCCTGGAAAAATATTGCGGATAAATATGCTGTGGGCAGCAAGGTCTCGGGCGTGGTAGTGCGCCTGACCAATTTCGGAGCCTTTGTAAATCTCTCGCCCGGCATCGACGGTTTGATCCACATCTCTAATCTCGGCGCGGGCAGGCGTATCAATCATCCCAAAGAGGTTGTAGAGACCGGCAGCGTAATCGAAGCTTACGTGCTGTCGGTAGACCAGCAGTCCAACAAGATATCGCTGTCTGTCGAACCCAAGGCTGCTCCCAAAAAGATCAGTTATCCTGCCACGGATGAACTGATTGACGGCGTTGTAGAAAAGGTTATGCCGTTTGGCGTATTTGTCAAGATCAGCAACGATCTTAACGGCTTGATACCAAATTCCGAAATGGGCACGCCGAGGGGGTCTGATCACACCAAGACTTTCCTTCCGGGCTCCCCTGTAAAAGCGCTCGTTCTGGATGTCGATACCGAGCAGGGAAAGGTTACCCTCAGCAGAAAGGCTATAATCCAGAGAGAAGAAGAGGCCGATCTCAGGCGTTTCAGGGAAACCGAAGCCAAGGAAACAAAATCCGAAAGCGGTTTGAGCGATTTCGGCGCGCTGCTCAGGGCAAAACTGGAAGAAAAGGGTATTAAGAGCTAAGACATTATCCGGAGAAATCCGGCAGGTTTAAAGCCGCCCTACAGATCAAAAAATTCCGTGATAGAAGCCCGGTCTTTTTCTGCGCCGGCTCGGAGTTCGTCTTTGTCGTTTTCACTCAGACCCATTTCATGGAAAAATCTGTCGTGATCTTCCGTCCACTCTCCATCATTGTCAAGGTCGGGACAGATCTGCAAAAGCAGGCCTTCCGCCAGGTATATAATCCTGGAAATACCATCGGCAGGGCTGATTGCGCCTGCGGTATGGTGGGTTTCGATGGGCCTGATAACTTCTTCAGGAAAACAGAGACTCTCCAAAAACCATTTTGCAGCCACGGAATGATCACAACCCAGCATTGCGGTTTCGGCCTTCACAAGCCCGTCTCCTCTCAGACCTGAGAGTCCATGCGCCTGTCCCTCCATATCGCCGTCAATAGCGATCTTGAAGATTACAAGCCTGCCTATATCATGAAGAAGTCCGCTCAGAAAAGAACCGCTCCAGTCGGCGCATCTTGTTTTTTTGCACAAGGCGCCCGCCAGGCTTCCAACTGCATATGAATGCGCCCAAATCCGCTTCAGATTACCGCCCTGGCCTGCAAACATACTGAACATGGACGAGGCAAGCGATATGCTCCTTACAAGATCAAAACCGAGCAGCATAACCGCCTGGTCAATTGAGCCGATCCTCCCCGGACAGCCGAAAAACGCGGAATTGGCAATAGCCATCACCCTTGAGGTTATGGCCGGATCATGCTTGATTATATCCGAAATGTCTTCGACAGATGCGCTGTCATTGTTAAGTGTCTTTACAAGATGATATTTGACGATGGATATACTCGGCAGACTTGAAAGCTTCTGAATGCGTTCTTTTAACGTTAATGCTTTCTCATGCATGTTATCCGCCATTCATATCCCTTTCTGAAGCAAGATAATCCGGCTGCTCCGAAGTCCATCAGGGCAGTACATCAATAAGCGCCCTCAAAAGATGATAACCCCTGCGGCAATAACAATAGTTTCCCGGAAACAAGCCCGTCAAACAAAAATAAAAGCCCGGATTGCGCAGATTGCCCGCTGTCATGCATATTTATAATATAATATAACATCAGTAGATATGGGGGCAATGATTGAATATCGATAAAATAGACACCAAATTAATAGATATAGCGGAAGCCACCAGTTTCAGGCCGGTGGCCATGCGTATCTGCAAAATGGTCAGTAACTTCAAAACAAGCCTTGCCGAGATAGAAGTATCACTTGCGATGGACCCCGTGCTGTCGGCCAAGACGCTGCAGGTGGCAAATTCGCCTTTTTTCAGTCGCGGGAAGAGAACAGAGACCCTTTCTCATGCGCTCGCCCTCATCGGTTTTGACGCGCTTCGGGTCATAGTCCTCAGCGCCGCCATTCATGATGTTTACAGGAATTCTCTTGCTATGGACAAAAAACTATGGAGCCATTCGCTCGGCGTATCGCTGACCGCGTCATTGCTTGCAAAGTATACCGGGCTGGCTGATGAAGCCGTTGCCGCTGCAGCCGGACTTTTCCATGACGCAGGGAAACTTCTAATGCGAGGAGCATATACCCAAAAATACATGGAGATGATCGATACAATCGAAGGAAGCTCCCTGACATTTTGCGAAGCGGAAAATCGTCTTTTTAACGTCAACCATACAATAGCCGGAGCCCTGCTGGCAAAAAAATGGAACCTGTCGCAGGAATATTCCGCGGTAATTGCATGTCATCACGGGAACGAATTCGGCGTTCCGCTCAGCAAGGACGAGCAGCTTCTCTGCCGGATAATATCAATAGCAGACGAAATAGCCTTCTTTTTCGGAATAGGACTCAAACGCAAGACGGACGTCTATAAGCTCCCCTATCAGGAACTCGGCATCTCTGAAAAAAAATTCAATGATGTGATCTGGGAAGTAAATGACATTTACGAAGAATATGTAAACAGCCTTACCTTCTGACCGGAATTGACTGATGAGTTTATGATGCCTGCCCCTGCTGAGGAAAACCGGATACTCTTGAGTGTATTATCTACAAGCCGCTACAAACCCTTGTTGAGAAAACCGTTTATCAGTTCTTCCGTAAATCTCTGTTCGAGATCTACTCCGGGATCGAAATAACTTTTCTTTTCCCCGATAAAAGCGCTCATCCCCGGCACATCAAAACTGCGATCGGGAGTATCTGCGTCGGGATTGGAAGTAATTATGAACAGGCCGTCGAGACTGGCGATCACCCTCCAGTAATAACCGTCCCTGTCCTCCTGTTCAAATATTACCTGGGCCTTGTAAAGGTTCTGGATGAGATTGGCATGTTTTTCAAGAAATTCCAGCCGGTCGATTCGGTTTGATTCATAAATGCGGTGCCAGCGTGTGCGATAAAACCTGAGAGTGCCGGACGCGCCGTGACCTGTGCCGTCCGTTTCCACAGCCTCTGAATCGAACTGTAAAAGATCTATATAGGCCTTTCCGCTTTTGGTAAAAGGATAACACTCCAGCCAGATAATCTTGTTCTCGGGGACCCCCCGCATATATTCGGCATAAACAAGCGAAGCCACGCGATCGCAGACATTTGTAATCGATATGGGATTGTCGTCGTCCCTCTCGGATAAGACAACGCAACGCACTTCATTATCATATTCGACCAGATCAAGATCGCATATATAATCGGCAATCTTGTGGGCGGCTGTTCCGGCCCTGAATTTGAATGTTCCGCTGTATATAACCTTCATATACCCGTTTATCCTTTGTGCGGAATTATTTCGATATCATATTTGTTTTATTATACCTTATTTTACAATTAAATTCTAAGAGCGCAATAGAGAAGCTTCCACCGAAAAGGCCCGCGTTACCAGCGAAACCGCCTGCCGGAATTACCGCTTCTTGAAACAAATGCCCGATCGGCAGATAATATATAGAATAAGTAATCAACCGCCAACATCAAGAACATGTGGAGGAAAGATATGGACAAACCTGGTTTTATAAGTTTCAATGTGATTGCAATAATGATAGCAGCCGATGAGGCAGTCTGAAAATGGACAATAACCGCATAATAATAACTTGTCCAAAGGGTCTTGCTCCCTTTCTCGGGAAGGAACTCCAGGCCCTCGGATTTCCGTTAATCAACGAAACAACGGCAGGTATAGAAACCAGGGGCGGTCTTCATGACACGATGACCCTGAACCTGTCTTTGAGGACTGCCCACAGGGTCCTCTGGCTGCTCAAGAGCTTTGAGGCCCGGGACCCGGATGAGCTTTACGCTGAATTGTCCCGCATCGAATGGGAACATTATATAGACGAAGACGAATATCTCTCCGTGCATTCTTCCGTTGACACGCCGACCATAAATAATCCCCTCTTCGCCAATGTCAAATGCAAGGACGCCATAGTCGACAGGATCAAACAGGTTTGCGACAAACGGCCCGATTCCGGTCCTGATATGACTGGAGCGGTTGTATTTCTTTACTGGAAGGCGGAAAAATGCAGCGTCTATATAGACACATCGGGAGATCCCCTGTCCAAACGCGGTTACAGAAAGATGCCATTGAAAGCCCCTATGCAGGAAACACTCGCTGCAGGTGTTATTTCCGCGACTGCATGGGACGGTAAAACCAATTTTATAAACCCTATGTGCGGCAGCGGCACACTGGCCATAGAGGCCGCCTTAATCGCCTTGAATCGTTCGCCGGCCATATTGAGGACAAACTTCGGATTCATGCATATCAAGGGCTATGACAAAGCGGCCTGGGAATCTTTGAGGGCAAATGCCAAGACGACGACCCATAAGGCCCTTGACGCTAAAATAATAGCCACCGACAACAATCCTGCGGCAATTCAGGCAGCTGGAAACAACGCGGCAACTGCGGGTGTCGAGCGCCTGATAGAATTCGATGTCTGCGACTTCAAGGACACGCAGGTACCGGCAGAAGGCGGAATCGTAATCATGAATCCGGAATACGGTGAAAGACTCGGCCGGATCGCACAGCTCGAAAATACCTATAAGGAAATCGGCGATTTCTTCAAACAGAAATGCAGGGGTTACACCGGATATGTATTTACAGGCAATCCCGATTTGGCAAAGAAGATCGGACTTCGGGCAAAGAAGAGGACCGTTTTTTTCAACAGCAACATAGAATGCAGGCTTCTCGAATACGAACTCTACGAAGGAAGCAGAAAATAACATGAGGCGCATGCCATTTTAATAAACCCGGAATTGTCATCAGAAACCGAAAAGACCGTCATGAGTAGCCATATCGAAGTCCCGGCGCGAAGATATCGTATACGCTTTATGACAATAATATCATGCGGTTTACTGATAAACCGGTAAATACAATATACTGCGTAGTTTTGACGGGACGAGAGATGGATACTCATGACGGACATCCTGTTGTTTACAAATAATATTTCTTTCCATTGACAATTCCGGGTTCAATCATCAAAAGACTAAAATAGCTGTCATGAGCGGCCATATCGATGTCCCGGAGCCGGTTGCTGTTATCAACAATAGCCGTCAGACCACTCTTCTGCTTATGAGCGGAACCAGCTCGGCGATCACGTTACCCTTTTCGAAAACCGTCACCTTGCCTGTGCTTTCCGACACAACAACGGCAACCGCATCGGTCTTTTTCGTTATCCCGGCAGCCGCCCTGTGACGAGCTCCAAGCCCCCTTAACTTTTTGTTTACAATGCCGCCCGCATCAAGATGCCTGCCGGCAGCCTCGACAACGCCATCCTCGGAAATGACAGTCGCGCCGTCTATCTTGGCAAGTTCTTTTACGCTCTCCACCACTTCTGCGGATGTGATCATCCTTTCTTTTCTGCGATAGCCCCTGAAGGCGTTGAACACCGCCTGATGAGACGACATCATGACGTTATCCGTGTCACCTATTACGAAAATCGTGCCTACAGACTTTCCTTCTCTACCCAATGCGCCTATGTCAAGAGCAATATCAATTACAGCCATGACCGTATAGAAAGCCTTGTGCTTGATAATTTTGTCCACATCGAAAGGAAAGTCCTCACTCCAGGATAAACCCAGGTCATGGATGGTTATGGTGTCGAGATGGCTCTTGTCGTAAGCTCCCAGCACACAGACCACCTTGCCGTCCGGTTTGATAATGCCGTTAAGCACTCCCTGCAGAAAAGCATACTTGATCCTCGAAAAACGCGAAAGATTACCGGACGAACTGTGGATCACGGCGCAGCACAAGTTAGCAAACCATGATTCATTCATCCGGACATCTTTGGGCAATACAATCACTATCTCCTTTTCGTCACGGACGCCGGACTTTACAAACCAGGCGCACTCCTTCCTGCTGTTAAGGAACAGGAATATCTTTTTGCTTCCTGTCTGGCGGGCGATGTTTATCGCATTCTCAATGATAATAGTCTTTTGGTCTTTCATACCTTAAGCTGTTATCTCTGTGCCGATGCCCTCTTTCGTGAAGATCTCAAGAAGGAGACAATGCGGCACCCTGCCGTCCACAATATGAGTTTTCCCGACACCGCCCTCCACTGCGCTTACGCAGGCCTGCACCTTCGGGAGCATGCCGCCTGTGATCACGCCCCTGTCGACAAGTTGGGCGACCTGTGCCCTGTTGACCGTAGANAAAACATTTCCCGTATCGTCCTTTATGCCCGGAACGTCTGTGAGTAGTATTAATTTTTCGGCCCTGACAGTGGAAGCTATNGCAGTCGCGGCCAGATCTGCGTTGATATTCAGCGCGTCTCCGGCGGAGCTGACGCCTATGGGCGAAATCACCGGGATAAAACCTCCCTGGTACAGGACGTCCAGGATATCAGGATTTACCTGCTGCACTTCGCCCACCAGGCCTATGTCTATCAGTTCTTCATCCTTTGATGACAGATTACCCAGCATCTTCTTTTTCGCGACTATCAACTGCCCGTCCTTACCGCTCAAACCGACGGCCCTGCCTCCGTTTCCATTGATCAGTGAGACTATCTCCTTGTTTATAAGCCCGCCCAGCACCATTTCCACAATATCCATGGTCTCTTTGTCGGTAACCCTCTGCCCCTGAACAAATTGGGGTTCCTTGCCCATCTTCTTCATCATCTCACTTATCTTAAGCCCTCCGCCGTGTACTATGACGGTCCTGATGCCTATGAAATTGAACAGCGACACATCCTGGGCAAACGCTTGCTTCAGCGACTCATCGATCTGCGCAGCGCCGCCGTATTTGATCACAAAGGTCTTCCCGCAAAAATTCCTGATGTACGGAAGCGCCTCGATAAGTATATTCGCCTTTTCGACCAGACTTTTCATGTCATCTCCCCGGATATAAGGTTAAAGAATAATTTTGTCTATTTACCATGCTGCGCGATCAGCACGCTATAGCCTTCTTCAGCCATGGGTGCGGCAATCTTTTCAGCCTCGGCGCGGTCTTTGAACTTTCCTATCCTGACCCTGAAATATCTGTCATTGCCGACAAGGGCACTGACGATATATACATCCTTATAGTTCAAATCGAGTCCGGCCTTCAGTTTCTTTGCGTTCTGCTCATCCCTGAAAGCTCCGGCCTGTATTGTCAGGGCCGGCGCATTATCGATCCTGCCGTATTTTATATACCTGACATATCTCAAATCCCTGCCCAGAACCTCTATTTGTACTCGTCCGACTCCCTGCTCCACCATGTCTATCTGCCTGGCGGCGCCATATGAAAGGTCGAGATCCCTGCCCGCGACAAAAGGCCCCCTGTCATTGATTATACATTGTGTATCCTTGCCGTTTGAGAGATTTGTTACCTTCACCCTCGTCCCGAACGGATACAGCTTATGCGCGCAGGTAAGATCATGCATGTTATATATCTCGCCGGAGGCGGTAGGCTTGCCATGAAAATCCCTGCCATACCACGAGGCCATAAGCTCGGTCTTTTCCCCGATATTCAGCTTGTAGTCGGCCTGCCCGGTTGAGCGATACGAATAATCGTGACGCTTGCCGGAAGAACATGCCGTGAGCAAAAGAAGGACTATCAAGAGCGCCGCAATCAGCAAACCGCCACTGACGGACACCTGAGTATCCGCAGCCATAACTTCTTTACAGGATATATCTGCTGAGGTCTTCATCCTTAACTACATCCGCCAGTTTCTCCACAACATATGCCCTGTCGATATTGACAACCTGCTCCTTCATTTGCGGGGCATTAAACGATATGTCTTCGAGCAGTTTTTCCAGGACAGTATGCAGCCTCCGGGCCCCGATATTTTCGGTCTTCTCATTTACAACCGCTGCTATTCCGGCTATCTGGTCGATGGCATCATCTTCAAAGGAAAGCTTTACCCCTTCTGTTTCAAGCAGGCCGATATACTGCTTGATGAGGGCGTTATGCGGCTCTGTCAGTATCCTGATGAAATCGGCCTTGCCCAGCGATTCCAGTTCCACCCTGATAGGAAACCTTCCCTGGAGTTCGGGGATCAAATCGGACGGCTTGGAGATGTGGAACGCGCCTGCCGCTATAAATAATATATGCTCGGTCTTAACCGGCCCATGCTTGGTAGTTACAGTAGATCCTTCCACAATCGGCAGCAAATCGCGCTGAACGCCCTCTCGCGAAACATCAGGCCCCTGGGCATGCCCCCTGCTCGCAACCTTGTCTATCTCATCAATAAACACAATGCCGGACTGCTCAGTCCGGCTGACAGCCTCTTTGGTCACCTTTTCCATATCGACCAGCTTGCCGGCCTCCTCATTCGTCAGCAACTCGATGGCCTCCGGCACGCGCACCTTTTTGCGCTTGGATTTCTCGGGCATGAAATTGCCCATGATTTCCTTAAGATTCATCTCGATCTCTTCAAGCCCGACATTGGAGATTACTCCGAACGGCATGTTCTTTTCCCGCACTTCGATATCTACATAACGCGAGTCAAGCTTACCCTCTTTGAGTTGAGCCCTCAAACGCTCACGGGTAACTTTATAATGTTCTTTCTCCTCGTCACCGTTCTGTTCATCAGCGCCAATCCTCGGGGCCTTGGTCGCCGGCAGTAGAAGATCGAGCAGACGCTCTTCTGCGAGAACCTCGGCCTTTTCGCGCACCCTGGCTATATGTTCGGTCTTGACCATGCCCATTGCAAGCTCAGTCAGGTCCCTGATAATGGACTCGACATCACGGCCTACATAGCCGACCTCCGTAAACTTCGACGCCTCGACCTTGATAAAGGGAGAGTTGTCGAGCTTGGCCAGACGTCTTGCTATTTCAGTCTTGCCTATGCCGGTAGAGCCGATCATTATGATATTTTTCGGCAGCACCTCATCTTTTAGTTCAGGAGAGAGTCGCAGCCTGCGCCATCTGTTGCGCAGGGCCACAGCAACCGCCTTTTTGGCCTTGTCCTGTCCTATAATATATTTATCCAGTTCTTCTACAATCTTTTTGGGTGTCAGACTATCCATCAATCTCCTCTAATGTAATAATTTTGTTGGTATATATGCATATATCGGCGGCTATCTCCATGGCCTTGCCGGTAATGACAGCGGCCGACAGATCGCTGTTTTCGAACAGGGCGCGGGCAGCAGCCTGGGCATACGCCCCGCCCGATCCGATAGCCGCCACCCCCGTCTCGGGTTCGATCACATCCCCCGCTCCGGAGAGGATCAGGGTATGCCCCGAGTCTGCAACTATAAGAAGCGCTTCAAGTCTTCTCAATATCTTGTCGGTCCTCCAGTCCTTGGCAAGCTCCACCGCGGACCGCGTCAAATTACCCTTATAAGTTTCAAGTTTGGCCTCGAATTTCTCAAAGAGTGTGAACGCATCGGCAGTCGCCCCCGCGAACCCTCCGAGAACCATGTTGTTGTACATACGTCTTATCTTCTTTGCGTTATGTTTAAGCACAGTGTTGCCGAGGGTCACCTGGCCGTCGCTCGCCATGGCGACCTTGCCGTCCCGCCTTACGCATAATATTGTCGTCGCATGAAACATCTATTTATTTTCTCCTTTCTCCCCTCCGGAAAAGGGATGCGCCCTGTCATACACATCTATCAGATGACCTATGTCAAGGTGAGTATATTTCTGGGTCGTAGAGAGAGACGAGTGCCCCAAAAGCTCCTGGATTGCCCTCAGGTCCGCCCCTCCTATCAGCAGATGCGTCGCAAAGGTATGCCTGAGAGTATGCGGTCCTATCTGCCCTTCGATACCCATGAGTCTCGCGTATTTTACTACTATACGCCTTATTTGCCGGCTGGTCAACCGTCCGCCTTTATTATTCAGGAACAGCGCCTGTTCATCACCCGATGCGGACTTCCTCCTCCTGAATAGTGCGCGCTCGATTAAATAGTATTTAAGCGCCTCTACTGCCTTTGCCCCCACAGGGACCATACGCTCCTTGCGGCCCTTGCCCTGCGCCCTTACCATACCTTCCCTGACATTCAGGTCATCAATATTCAGGGCCTCTGTCTCGCTGACCCTGAGACCGCTCGAATACAGCAATTCCAGTATGGCCCTGTCGCGCACAGGCAATATCCCCATACCTTTGGGCGACTGCACGAGATTGAAAGCGTCATCCACATCGAGGAAAGAATGCAGATGTTTCGGAGTCTTCGGAGCAGGAGTAAGCTTTGCCTGATTGACCTTTACATAACCTTCCTGGTACATATACCTGAAAAAAGAACGTAACGTCGCAAGTCGTCTGGCAACCGTAGACTTGGCCTTGCCATCGGTGATCTGCTCAGACAGAAAACCTCTAATATCGATAAGTTCGATCTTTTCAGGCTCGGAAGGACAAACTAGCGCAAATTCTTCGAGGTCCTTTTTATATGCGCGAAGGGTATGAGGAGACATCCCTCTCTCAACCTCAAGGTATCTCAGAAACTTCTCAATGTAAGGTATAAGTTTATTTTCTTCCATAATAGAATAGAAAATTCAAATTAACAGATCCATAACCCATCTCAAAATTGATTTATTGAGATGGGGCGCTTCGTTTTGTCATTCCCGTGCAGGCGGGAATCCAGTATTTATGCGGCTATCTGGATACCCGCTGCTTAATGCGCCTACTGTTGGCTTCGCGGGTATGACGACCTTATTTAATGCATTTTGATTTTGAGATAGGTTCTAATAATTATTTTATACCTTTTATCTCTTTTATATACTCCGTCCATTTCTCAAGCGCAACCCCGGCTATCTTCTGCCTGCGCGCCCTTTTGTCCTTCATTCGCGGTATCTCGCTGCTATCAGGCAGCAGGCCGAAATTGATATTGCTAGGCTCAAAATGTTTCGGATCAGATCCGGTTATATGAGCCAATAAAGATCCGTGCGCCGAAAACCGGGGCGGCGGAATGAAATCCCTTCCGAGCGCCTTGCAGGCTGCGCTGATACCGGCCATCAGTCCGCAGGCAGTGGATTCTATATACCCTTCCACCCCTGTAGTCTGGCCTGCCACATATACTCCGGGAGCCTCTTTCAGCGAGAAGTCGCTGTTAAGATGAGCCGGGGAGTTTATATAAGTATTGCGATGAATACTGCCGAACCTGAAAAATTCGGCCTGTTCAAGCCCGGGAATCATGCGAAACACCCTCCTCTGCTCAGGCTGCCTCAGACGCGTCTGGAACCCGACCATGTTATACGCGGTCTTGTCCGCATTTTCAGGCCGAAGCTGGACTACGGCATAAGGAATCCTTCCGGTTGATGGCTCAGGCAGACCGACCGGCTTCAAGGGGCCAAACCTGAGAGTATCCCTGCCTCTTAGCGCAATAACCTCTACCGGCATGCAGCCCTCAAAGAATTTTGCGTCCTCAAACTCCCTTGCAATAACTGAATCGGCCTCGACAAGCGCGTCGTAAAAGCTCTCATACTCTTCCCTGTTCATCGGACAATTCACATAGTCATCCCCGCCCTTGCCGTAACGGGACATTAGGTATACCTTTGAATAATCGATGCTGCTGTTTTCGATTATCGGGGCTATAGCGTCATAAAAAGAGAGGTCGTCACTTCCGATGACAGCCCTGATCGAATCAGCCATGGATGAAGAGGTCAGCGGCCCTGTTGCGATGATACTTATATCATCCCCCGAAAAATTGACAACCTCTTCCCTCACAACTTTTATGAGCGGATGATTAGTAATAGCCGCTGTTATGTAAGATGAAAATAGTTCACGGTCAACGGCCAGCGCAGAGCCTGCGGCCACATCCGAATGCGAAGCAGCCTCCATGACAAGAGAGTCCGCAATCCTTAGTTCCTCCTTTAGAAGACCCGGACCCGTGGACAGTTCTCTTGATCTCAGCGAGTTGGAACAGACAAGTTCAGCAAGACCGTCGCTCTTGTGAGCCTCGGTCATCCTGTGAGGCCGCATCTCATAAAGCGCGACGCCGACACCCATTTGTGCGGCCTGCCATGCGGCTTCGCTGCCCGCCAAACCGCCGCCTATTATCTTAATTTCCATTTATTGAATTCCCGACATCACAAATATATCCATACAAAATGATAAACATTGCTCCAGCTAAAAATCTATGTTTAAAGTCTTTTGACCTTTTAAATTAAAGACCCTTATACATGCCATTGACACTTTTTTTAAACTCCTGTTATTCTATTTTTCATGCTAACTAAAACTGAAAAAATATGGATGAGCGGTAAGTTCGTAGCGTGGGATGAGGCGAATGTGCATGTGCTTACGCACAGTCTGCATTACGGCCTTGCGGCCTTTGAGGGCATCCGCTGCTATGACACACCGAAGGGACCGGCAATATTCAGGCTTAAAGAGCATGTGGCGCGACTCTTCAGTTCAGCGCACATCTTCATGCTGGACATCCCCTTCACACAGGAAGAGATCTGCAAGGCGATCATCGACACTGTCAAGATAAACAATATCAGGGAATGCTATATACGCCCTCTTATTTATATCGGCTACGGCGCAATGGGCGTATTGGCTAAAGGCAACCCCATAGAAGTTTCAATAGCCGTTTGGCCGTGGGGCGCGTATCTCGGAGATGAGGCGCTCGAAAAAGGCATAAGGGTAAAGACATCGTCATTCGCGCGCAACCATGTAAACACCGGTATGTCCCGGGCCAAGATAAGCGGATACTATGTAAATTCCCAGCTATGCAAAACAGAGGCCGTCTCCTGCGGATTTGACGAAGGCATGATGCTGGACACCGAAGGCTATGTCTCTGAAGGCAGCGGAGAAAATATCTTTATCGTGAGAAACGGAGTTCTCAAGACCACGCCGCTGACTTCTATACTCGAAGGCATTACAAGGAACAGCGTTATTGACGTTGCCGGCGACCTCGGCATCACAGTAAAAGAAGAGAGGTTTACACGGGATGAGGTATATATCTCGGATGAGGCTTTTTTCACAGGCACAGCCGCTGAGATGACGCCGATATGTGAGCTGGACTTCAGAAAGATCGGCGAAGGTCACTCTGGGCCTGTTACAAAGAAGCTTCAGGCTTATTTCTTCGATATCGTCAAGGGCAAGAACAGTAAATACGATTCCTGGCTGACCTACATTTAACCCGGAATTGTCATTTGGGAACTTAACCGGCCTTCATCTGTAGCCATAACGAAATCCCGGCGCAGGATACCATATCCGATTTACGAAAATAATATCCTACGTTTGCCTGTCGATCATGTTTATGTGATAAACTGCGCAGTTTTGGCGGGAAGAGAGATGGCTACCCGTGAAGCCAACAGTAGGCGCATTAAGCAGCGGGTAGCCAGATAGCCGCATAAATACTGGATTCCCGTCTACACGGGAATGACAAAACGAAGCGCCACATCTCAAGAAATCAATTTTGAGATAGGTTCCAATCTCTTCTTCCGAAATCCGGCATGCGCCACAGGCAAGCTAATCTGAAGTTATTTCAGCTTTTTCATCAGCAGCTCGTTAAGCAGCTTCGGATTCGCCTTGCCCTTTGTCGCTTTCATCACCTGCCCGACAAAAAAGCCGATCAGCTTCTCATCCCCGGCCCTAAAACGCGCAACCTCGTCGGGACTCTTTGCAAGGATCTCATCAACCGCCTTCTCGATCTCCCCTGTATCGCTGATCTGCACAAGCCCCTTTTCCTTTACAATCACCGCAGCGTCTTTTCCTGTGCGGCACATCTCTTCAAACACGGTTTTGGCGATCTTGCCGCTGATTGTGCCGTTGTCGATCAGGGCAAGCATTCCGGCCATCTGCTCAGGCTTCAATGAAATCTCTTCAACAGATTTATTTTCTTCATTCATGATGCGCATAAGATCGCCCATCATCCAGTTTGAGACGGTCTTGGCCTGTCCGCCAGCTTCAACCGCTTTTTCAAACCAGTCAGCCACAGCCTTCTCATCCGTCAGAAGCTCAGCGTCATGTTCCGGCAGGCTATACTGCGCTATAAAGCGTTTTCTCTTTTCATCAGGCAGTTCCGGCAGCGTAACCTTAATCGAATCTATCCATTCCTTTCCAACCACGATAGGCGCGAGATCGGGATCCGGGAAATAGCGGTAATCATGCGCCTCTTCCTTTGAGCGCATCGATTGCGTAACACCGGCAGCCGAATCCCAGAGCCTCGTTTCCTGAATAATCTTTCCGCCGTCCTCTATTACGCTGATCTGTCGTCTTACCTCATATTCGAGGGCCTTTTCTACAAACTTGAAGGAATTGATATTCTTCAATTCTGTGCGTGTCCCAAACTCCTTCTGCCCGAATAACCTTACCGAAATATTGGCGTCGCACCTGAGCGAGCCCTGCTCCATGTTGCCGTCGCAAACCCCAAGATACCTGAGGACTGCGCGCAGCTTCTTCATGTACTCGGCGGCCTCTCTGGGGCTCCTTATATCAGGTTCCGAAACAATCTCCATCAGAGGAACCCCTGTGCGGTTGAGATCCACGAAACTGTGATCGCCTCTTCCCTCATGGATATTCTTTCCCGCATCCTCTTCCATATGAATGCGCGTGATGCCGATCCGTTTCACTTTATTGTCAACAACGATCTCGACAAAACCGTGTTCGCACAACGGCAGCTCGTACTGACTTATCTGGTAGTTTTTCGGGAGGTCGGGATAAAAATAGTTTTTTCTCGCAAACCTGCTATACGGCGCGATAGCGCAATTCATGGCAATCCCTGTCTTTATCGCATATTCAATAGCCTTTTTGTTCGTTACCGGCAGCACGCCGGGCATACCCGTGCAGACAGGACAGGTCTGGGTGTTTGGCTCTGCGCCAAATTTTGTGGAACAGCGGCAGAATATCTTGGTCTCGGTAAGCAGCTGCGCATGAACTTCAAGCCCGATAACCGTCTCATATTTCTTTAATACTGCGTCTGCGCTGCTATTCATAACGCCGCCCTCCTTAAATGCCATTCCGTGTCCTGTTCATATGCATAGGCTGCTTTAAGGACGGTCTCCTCATCAAAAGGCTTCCCGATAATCTGGAGCCCGACAGGCAGATTGTCTCCGGTGAAACCGCAGGGGATCGATATTGCAGGCACACCCGCCAAATTCACAGATATGGTAAAGATGTCCGAAAGGTACATCTGGAGCGGATCCGCGGCCTTTTCCCCCACCCTGAATGCAGGCGTCGGAGAAGTGGGAGTGACTATCACGTCGACCTCCTTAAACGCATTGTCGAAATCGTTCTTGATCAATGTCCTCACCTGCTGAGCCTTTTTGTAATACGCGTCATAGTAGCCGGAGGAAAGGGCGTATGAGCCAAGCATAATCCTCCGTTTCACCTCTGGACCGAAGCCTTTTGCCCTGGTGTTCATATACATATCGAGGAGGTCTTTTCCTGTCTCCCTCAGCCCGTACCTGACGCCGTCATATCTTGCAAGGTTGGACGATGCCTCCGACGTGGCGAGGATATAGTATGTCGCAATTGCATATTCCGTATGCGGCAGCGACACAGCGACCGCCACGGCCCCCAGGGATTCGAGTTTCTTTATCGCATTGTTCACAGCACACTCCACATCACTGTCAATGCCCTCGATGAAATATTCCTTGGGTATGCCTATGCGGAGCCCCTTTATATCCTTTCCAAGAGAGGCCATGAAATCAGGAGCTGCAACAGGAGCCGACGTGGAATCAAGCGGGTCATGCCCCGCTATTACATTCATAAGGGCTGCCGAGTCCGCCACATCCTTCGTAAGCGGCCCAATCTGATCAAGTGATGAAGCAAAGGCCACAAGGCCGTATCTCGAAACCCTTCCGTAAGTCGGCTTCAGTCCGACTATACCGCACAGCGCGGCAGGCTGCCTGATGGAGCCTCCGGTGTCTGAGCCGAGGGCGGCTATACATTCTCCGGCAGAGACCGCTGCAGCCGAACCGCCGCTGCTGCCGCCCGGCACGCAATCAATGTTCCAGGGGTTTCTCGTTGTATGAGCGCTCGAATTCTCCGTAGATGATCCCATCGCAAACTCATCCATGTTGGACTTGCCGACAATTACATAATCCTGCGCCTTCAATTTAGAGGTGACCGTGCTCTCATACGGCGGCACAAAATTATGCAGGATCTTTGACGCGCAGGTGGTCAAAATCCCCTTTGTGCACATATTATCCTTGACCGCAATCGGGATTCCGGTAAGAAGAGAGCCCCGGCCTGAATCGAGCGCCTCCTGGGCGCGATCAGCTCCCTTGTACGATTCATCCCTTGTGAGCGTAATAAACGCCTTTACCCTGTCTTCCACAGCGTCGATCCGCATATACACTTCATCAAGCGCCTCTTTAACCTTGATCTCGCGGCTGTCGAGAAGTTTTCGCAACCCGACAACAGTCATCTCATTTAATTTCAATCGATCCTCCTGATGCGCAAATAATATATTGTCCTGTGTAAAAAGTTGCTTTAATATCAATATATTGCGCTCTTACAAAATCCTTCCTTCACAAATAATTACGTATAATTGCCCTATTTATCGAATTTGAATTTTATCACTCTGATATACTATTTGTAAATTATGGAAAGACAAAACAAACCTACATCCGCAGAGATTCAGAGACATACTGTCACTTCTGATGATTCGGCAAAAAGACTCGACATCTTCGTGTCCGAAATATCAGGGATAACACGTTCCCAGGCGCTGAAACTGATCAAGACCGGTCATGTCCTCGTCAATGATAAGGCCGAGGATCCGAATTACAGGATGCGGGAGAAGGACATAGTCGAGGTTGCCATTAAGCCTGAGACTGAGACTGAACTCGTCGCAGAAGACCTTCCCCTTAAAATCCTTTTCATGGATGATTGTCTTGTGGTCGTAGATAAACCGGCAGGCATGGTGGTTTATCCGGCTGTCGGACACTCAGGCGGCACACTTATGAATGCGCTGGCTCACCATGCACAAAAACTGGCGTCCATAGGCGGAGGTCTGAGGCCGGGGGTAGTTCACCGGCTGGATAAAGACACGTCCGGTGTGATGGTAGTCGCACTGGATGACACCGCTTACTACAACCTTGCGGAACAATTTAAAGACCGTTCCATCAGCAGAAAATATATTGCGCTCGTCTCCGGACACATGAAAGAAGTTGAGGGTGAGATCAGTCTCCCTATCGGCCGCTCCGATTCAGACAGGAAAAAGATGTCTACAAGGACGCCTCGCGGTAAAAAAGCCCTGACAAGATGGAAAGAAATAAAACACCTTGATAAAGTCACATTGATAGAGGCTCAGCTCGGCACAGGCAGGACACACCAGATCAGGGTCCATTTCGCCGCCATCGGACATCCCGTTATCGGCGACACGACTTACGGCAAAAAAACATTCATCGAAACAAAAACAGGCAAAATAATAATCCCCCGCCAGATGCTCCATGCGGAGACCCTCGGGTTTACTCATCCACAAACCGGAGAGTTCATGGAATTTTCATCGCCGCTGCCGGATGACATGGAAGAAATCATCGATAAATTATCGTAGGGGAGTGATTTATCACGCCCTGTTTTATTGCGTTATCTATCAAGTCAGGCGCATTTCAGGGCAAAAAAGAGAGCCACATGATAAAATATATCTTATTGCAAAATAAGATCACATAAACAGATTTGGAAGGGAGGGTTGGAATGCCTGCAACAATAAAGGTTGATATTGATCAGATCAAAAGCCTGATCTCGCAGGTTTCTCTGAAAGAAAAAGAGGCTCTGGCGAGATATCTGGATGATCTTACATTGAAAAACCGATTCAAAAGACTTATTGCCAGGAATAAGAATATAGAAATTTCAGATGAAGCTATTTCTAAAGAGGTAGAGAAAGTACGCAAAAAGAGATATAATTGCGGACGGTAATAGACACAAATATCTGGATCAGTTTCCTGATCAGCAACCTTCTTAAAGGACTTGATTCACTCATCCTTAACAAAAAAATTACGCTTATTACATCCGATGAGCAATTGAGTGAAATCAACGATGTGCTTCATCGGCCCAAATTCAGGAAATATATTCAGGAATACGATATACGTGAATTTCTGGCCATACTCCAAAAAATAGCAACAATAGTTAAAACCGGTAGCGACATTCATGATTGCAGGGATATGAAAGACAACTTCATACTTGAGATTGCTATTGCAGGCAATGCAGATTTAATTGTTTCCGGCGATAAGGATTTACTGGAGTTGAATCCATATAGGGAAACAAAGATAGTAACTCCTAAAGAGTTTGAACGTATTCTCGTCACAATAAGAACAGGCCGCTAAAAAAAATCAGTCCTTAGGGCGGCCACGCAGGGCCGCCCCTACATTTTTATATAACAATTAATTATGCTGGTAATCAGGCGGATGCGGCGCATATCCTCCGTCATCCCAAAGCCTGTTCCCCTGCCCCGGTTTCGGCTCACAGGATATCAGCCTTTTTTTGCACAGTGTTGACCTCCACTCATATTTAATGAGTATCTTCTGGGCAGGTGTTGCCGCCGGCTTAAATTCAACACGCTCTACAGGAGCATAAACAGACTCTCCGAACCCGGTGCCGGCGCTCTCGCTTTGTGCGCTATCCGATTTCCCGGCCGAACGCTTCGGAGCTGATCCTGCAGGAGCCCGCTGCAGTTCTATCGGCCCTCCCGGCTCCCTGTATACATGCGGATGCTTTACTTTTTCGCGATATGCGGCCACGGCAATGATCCCCATTGCGCTTGTGTCACTGAAGGTCCTTACGGAATACGAATCAGCAACATCGGTAAAATAGAACTTGTGGACAGTCGCGCTGTCGGTCCTCCATCCCTGGAATTTGGCGTATCCGTGAGGATCGATCAGATACATCTGTTCATTGCAGTTCAGATTTGACTGTTTCCCGGATATTATGTTTCTGCCGTCTACAGCAACTACCACCCCTATCCGTCCCGATGTCCTGTTTCTGACAATAATAGTGTAATTCTGCCCCTTGCTCGCCTCAAGATATTTCTTGACAATGTGTGTCCCGCCCTGCCGGTAGCTTTTATAGGGTATAGACTGAAAGGCGCCTCCTTCTTCGCCGACCACTTCCACGGTAAGGGGGTCAACCGGCCTGACCGGATAACCAGCATCGGACAATGAAAATGACAGGGCCAGAAAAACAGCCGCACAAAGAATGATTATTTTTCTCATAAACTCCTCCTATGAACCCGTATTTGATCAATAGACAATCCAGGACGGAAATTTGTTCCCTGTTCCGGCTGACTCACAGCCCCCCCCCTTTACGATGTCCCCCCTACTTATGTTATGATAATCATCTTGACGCGCCTATAGCTCAGCTGGATAGAGCGCCAGACTACGAATCTGTAGGCCGGGGGTTCGAATCCCTCTGGGCGCGCTTATTTTTAAATATTATCCTGAAATTGCCGTGATTACAAAGACTTTTATTGACAAATCGCGTCAAAATCTGGTAATATTGCCGAAATCCATAATCGGAGAGGGGTGAACAAAAGGATGCCCTCTGTTAAAGTCAGGGACAACGAATCTCTTGATTCGGCCCTTAAGATTTTTAAAAAACAGTGTGAGCGCGAAGGTATTCTTTCTGAAGTAAAGAAGCGTGAGTATTACGACAAGCCCAGCATCAAGAAAAAGAAGAAGATCATAGCCGCACGCAAAAAAGCCGCAAAAAAACCCAGAGCATACTCTGCGAGGTAGTAATTGGCTATTCTCGACGATCTTAACTCTGCTTTAAAGGAGGCCTTGAAATCAAGGGATGAACTGAGAGTATCAGCCATCCGGATGATGAAGGCCTCCTTAAAGAATAAAGAAATAGAGATGATGGGCAAGCTTACCGATGAGGCTGTGCTGTCGGTTCTTTCTACCATGGCGAAGCAGCGCAGAGAGTCTATTGAGCAGTACACCACCGCCGGCAGGACCGACCTTGCAGAACAGGAATCAAAAGAACTCGAAATAATCCAGTCCTACCTGCCCAAACAATTATCCGCAGACGAAATAGACTTGCTTATTCGTTCCGCAATAAGTGAATCAGGCGCAACCTCGGCAAACGATATGGGCAAGGTCATGAAGGTATTGATGCCCAGGGTAAAGGGAGTCGCCGACGGCAAGATAGTAAATCAGAGGGTCCGGGAACTGCTTGGTTCCTGAATCCGGTCTCAAAATAAATCGCTCTTTTAAGGAACATCCTATGAAGCTTTCCGAATTTTTTAAAAAGGCCATTTCTATCGGCATCGAAAACGATCCGAGAGGCAAAGATTTTGTCGCCAGGGAACTTGAGGAGACAAAAAAAAGATATGATGAGATGAAACCGAAGGAAAAGGATTTCTTCGACACGGACTCTCTCGAAAACCCCTATTCCGATTCGCGCCTCCTGTCAGGAAGCGGCGATGAAGAGATTGAAAACATAATGGTAGGCATAGACATCGATGCAGGAGAGATTACCCTGGCTGAAATACTCAGGGGCAAGGGCAGAAAGATCGATATGCTGATGTCCCACCATCCGGGCGGCAGGGCCTTCGGCAACCTCTCTTCCGTTATGTCCATGCAGGCCGATATCCTTGGGGTGTTCGGCGTGCCGATCAATATAGCCGAAGCGTTGATAGAAGAAAGGGTTGGAGAAGTAGAGCGCAGACTGATGCCGTCAAACCATGCAAGGGCGGTTGATGCTGCGCGTCTGCTGGATTTCCCGCTCATATGCCTGCATACTCCTGCGGACAATATGGTGACCTCCTATCTTCAGAAACTCTTTGATGAAAAGAAGCCTTTCAGGCTTGAAGATTCGATCGACCTGCTGCTCGACATCCCCGAATACAGGGGCGCCGTAAAATTCAACGCCGGCCCGAAGCTGCTGCTCGGGTCTGAAAAGCGCAAGACCGGCAAGATATTTGTGGACATGACCGGAGGGACCTCGGGCTCAAAGGACATTTACAATAGCCTGAGTCTGACCGGAGTTAATACAATTGTAGGTATGCATATGAGCGATGAGCACAGAAAAGAGGCCGAAAAGAACCACATGAATGTGATTATCGCCGGCCATATTGCGAGCGATACCCTCGGCGTGAACCTGCTGCTCGACGGAATCCTTGCAGGAGAAAAAATTGACATACTGGAATGTTCCGGATTCAGAAGGATAAAGAGGAGTTGACACCGGGCCTGCAAGCGGTTGAACTCTAATGATGAAAGATGACGGGCTGATCGACGAGATAAAATCCCGGATCGATATTCAGGACCTGATCGCGGAATATGTCGAACTGAAGCGGGCAGGCTCCAATTTCAAAGGACTCTGCCCGTTCCATTCAGAAAAGACCCCGTCATTTACCGTAAATCCGGCACGGCAGATATTCCACTGTTTCGGCTGCAACAAAGGCGGAGATATCTTCACCTTCATGATGGATTACGAGAACATGACCTTCAGCGAAGCCCTCGAAAACCTTGCGGCCCGCGCCGGGGTAAAGATAGAGAAATCCGCAGGTCATGACCCGAACAGGGGCTTGAAAGAGAATCTGTACGCGATCAATGCCGAGGCTCAGCGTTTCTTTACCGGAAACCTGCGCGCTTCGAATCAGGCTCTTTCCTACCTGAAAGACAGGGGCATCACTGATGAGTCCATATCGCAATTCGCCATAGGCTTTGCCAGCTCGGGGCGTGATGAACTTATGCAGCATCTGCGCGCCGCGGAATTTTCTGAAAGCCTGATGAAGAGCTCCGGACTTGTGTACTTCGGCGACTCAGGAGCCCATGATTTTTTCAGGGAAAGGATCATCTTCCCGATCTTCGATTTGAAGGGAAAGATTATTGCATTCGGAGGAAGGACCCTCTCGACCTCAAAGAATGTCCCCAAATTTCTCAACTCGCCGGAAACCCCGGTATTCAGAAAAAGTGAAACCTGCTATGCCCTTAACCTCTCGAGAAACTTCATTGCCCAAAAAGGTTATTCGATCATCGTAGAGGGCTACTTCGACGTAATAGTATGTCATCAGTACGGTTTTAAAAACAGTGTCGCTCCAATGGGCACAGCGCTGACAGCAAGCCATCTGCGCAGGCTGAAAAAACTTTCATCCAAGACCGTGCTGACGTTTGACGCTGACAGCGCCGGAATAGCCGCCGCGCGCCGCGCTGTAGAACTGGTTTATGCCGAGGGCATGATATCCAAGATCGCCCTTTTGAGCAAAGGCGATGATCCCGACTCATTCCTGAGGGAACACGGGGCCGACAATTTTAAAAAACTGATCGGTAAAGCGATTACTCCCGTGCAATTTTTCCTGTCCGGGGCCGGGAAGAACAAGGTGACCGAACTGCGTCATTTTCTGGGCATACTGTCCTCATGTCCTGATATACTTTTGCGTGATGACACGCTGAGAGAACTGTCCGATCTTGCAAGCGAAAAGATTCTGCGCGACGAACTCAAACTGCTGGAGGCAAAAGGCGGCTTTAAAACCCAGGAGAGAAATATTTCCGGACTGTCAAACAATAATGAGGCTACATCCATTAAAATCAGCAGGGAAGAGGATATTCTGATTAACATCGCCCTGTCGAATCCTGACCTGGCCCGGCGTATAGCCGGAAGTCTTGACATATCAACCATAGAAAACCCGATGTCCGTGAAGATATTCAACACAATACTCGCGTTCCCCGAATCCGAAAAGCTGACTGCTGATAAAATCCTGTCTGGATGCGCTCCGGAAGAACTTTCCGTTATAAATAAATCTTCCGTGGATCCCGGTATCGACATAGAAAGAGTCGCCCAAAATATCAATGAATGCCTTAAAACAATCTCCCTGAGATCATTATCATCTCGGCTTGCCGATGCAAAAGACGCGGATGAAAAGCGCCTGCTGCTGCTCGAAAAGAAAAGACTGACCCAGAAAAATATTGAACTTTTTCCCTTAAAAGATTCAAAATAAATCCGGAGGTGTTTCTGAAAAAGACCTTTGACAGCAATAATGACGGCTCCGGAGAAGACGAATCCCCTGCAATGCAGCATGATTTTACGGGGCAGGATTTCTTCAGGGATAGTGAATTTGCCGCCGAAGACACAGAACCCGGGCATGACGCGCATCAGGAATTCGATCCGATAAAGGCCTATCTCAAGAGTATAAGCGTCATCCCGCTTCTAACCAAGAAGGGTGAGGTCGAGATTGCCCGCCGCATGGAAAAAGGCCGCAACAGGCTGATAGAGTCGCTGTCTACCATCCCTTTCGTAATAAAAAGAATTGTCATTCTCGGAGAAATAGCCGACACCAACCCGGAGCCCCTTGTCGATATCATCCTGGACGGCGAAGACATGTCGGCTGAAGACCTGGCCAGGGAAAGAGAACGTTTCAAAACCGTGATAGTCGAAATATCACGGCTATTTTCGGAAAGACAAGCCCTTGAGGACCGCAAAGCGGGTTCCGGCTCATCAGCAAAAAGATCAGCCGGGCTGAGAGGAAACAGGAAACAGCTTGTCACCCGGATCAGAGAATTGAACCTGAAACCGGAAACCGTCAAGTCTTTCTTTGAAGAATTAAGGATTATGACCGGACAACTTGAGTCTCTGTATGCCGCCGTGAAACAAACAGACAAATTACAGGATACGGCTGACTCAAACAGCCGCCTTGCCGAGATAGCGCGTATTGAAGGGTATATCGGCGCCGACCTGAAAGAAACAANGAACGCCATCAGCGAAGCCCTCGAAGCCGAACGTGAAATAACCCTCGCAAAAGATATGCTCGTAGAGGCAAATCTCAGACTGGTTGTAAGCATTGCAAAAAAATATTTGGGCAAAGGACTTAATCTGGGAGATTTGATCCAGGAAGGCAACATCGGTCTTATCAAGGCTGTCGATAAATTTGAATACAGGCGCGGCTACAAATTCAGCACGTATGCCACGTGGTGGATACGTCAGTCCATCACAAGGGCCATTGCAGACCAGTCGCGCACAATCAGAATACCTGTGCATATGATAGAAAACCTTCACACCATAAACAAAGCTGCTCACGAATTGACTCTTGAGGAAGGCAGCGATCCCGACATAGAGGATATTTCAAAAAGGTCCAAGATTTCCGTCAGCAGGCTCAACAGCATTATAAGAATGACACGGGAACCGCTTTCCATCGACTCGCCTGTCAGCGAAGAAGACGACGCGCTGCTGAAAGACTTTATTGAAGATAAATCCGTGCCTTCGCCTCTGGAAGCCGCCATACTCGACGACTTAAGGAAACAGCTGGACAAGGCCCTGGATAAACTGTCGCCCCGCGAACAGTTCGTAATAAGGCGCAGATACGGACTCTGCGAGGATTCGCCCCACACCCTCGAAGAAGTGGGACAAGAGTGTGAAGTCACGAGAGAGAGAGTACGCCAGATAGAGGTAAAGGCCCTTCGCAAGCTCAAACACCCTTCCCGCAATAAATGGCTCAGAGACTTCCTGAAAGAATGACATAGGCCGGCCAGTCTCGGACAGCGATAAGAGCTATGACAAACGTTAGCACATTCAGCCGGTATGGAGAGCTTGATGATAATTCACACACAACTCGAATGAGGAGGATACGGGATGGACATAGCGAACAAAGAGATAAGAGAGGCTATCGCGCTTCTTGACTCTGCTATCAGGAAGCTCAAACTGCCCCCTGAAGAGCTTAAAAGGGCCAAGTCCAAGCTTGTCGAGTATCTGAAGAAAAAAGGCGGATAAACTGTTCACAAGAGGAAGAAAAACAACAAGGATGGATGACAAAAAAAGCAGGCGCTTATCTATATTGAATATATACCTAATTCCTATATACTAAAATTATGCGAAAAAAGATAGATTTGGAATCAGCGGTCCTTGGAGAAAGGGGACAAGTAACCATCCCGAAAAGGATGCTGGATGAGCATGGAATGGCTCCGAAATCTGCTGTCATCATCGAATCCACCATCAACGGGGCGCTGGTAATGCCTGCGGTTACAGTTGACGTCAGGGAATTTTCCGACAGGCAGATAGAAGAATTTATCAGGGCCAATGACATTACTGAAGCGGAGAGAGAAGATACCCTGAAAAAATGGAGAAAATAACGGTTTTTCTCAGCAGCGATGTCCTGTTCTCTGCAGCATATTCGAATTGCGGACTTTCCCGGGCTTACCTCCTTTTTGAACTGCAGCGTGAAGGCTGCTTTGATTTATACGTATCTTCATTCATCTGCAGGGAGGCTCGTCACAATATCGCCATAAAATGTCCGTCGAAAACAAATTTGCTTGAATCCCTTATTTCAGAAACAACGGAACTCAATGATTCACCCGTTTTCCGTGGTCATTTGCTGCCAAACAGGCTGCCGGACGCCGACAGGCTTGTTCTGTCGACTGCCATTGCAAATCGCATCAGATTTTTTTTAACCGGCAATGAACCGGTCTTCTCCCAGCTGTACGGCAAACGCATAGAAGCAACTTTCATTCTGAGCACCGCCAGTTTATTAAACTAAAAATAATAAGTCTGCGCTTCGCCCTCTCCTATCAGGCGCTGACCACTGCTGTCTTCTTCCGCGCGTTCGCGGAAAATAACTCCGATAATCTTGACTTGAATGGCAATTAACCATTATATTATCGCTCAGGCGCAAACACGGCCCCGCTGTTGAAATGATGGAATTGTTCGCGGGCCCATAGCTCAGTTGGTAGAGCTACCGGCTCATAACCGGTTGGTCCCAGGTTCGAGTCCTGGTGGGCCCACCATTCCCCGTGAATCATGCGTCGTCACAGGATTTCCTGCTCAGGTTGGGAGGAGCGCAAGTGTACAAATATATGCAGCTGTTGGTTGATCTTCAAAAACTCGACTCTCAAATCATTGCCCTGAGCCATAAGATCGACACAGCTCCGGTCCATATTGCGGCGGATGAATCCGTTTTCAGGCAGGCACAGAAGACATTTGACGCAGCCGCACAGTGTCAACTCTCGCTCGAAAAAAAGAAAAAGGCGAAGGAAAGCGAGATAGACGATATTTCGGCCAAGATAGAAAAGATGAAGTCCCGCGCCGCAGAGATCAAAACCAACAAGGAATACCAGTCCAATATTAAAGAGATAGAGTCATTCGAGTCGCAGATCAGGGCCGTAGAAGACGAGCTGCTCGATATAATGGAGGCCCTTGATTCGTCTTTAAAAAAAGCAACTGCCGAAAAACAGATATTTGAGACGGCAAAAGCTGCGGCGGAAGCAATAGGCAAGGAAAGATCAAAAGAAATTTCAGACTCGGAGCAGGAACTGCAGACACTGAAGTCCGGGAGAAAAGAAATTATCGACAAAATAGATCCTGAACTCTACCGCCGGTATATGGTCCTGCTCAAATCATCAAAAGGACTCGCTGTGGCCGAAGTCGTTAAGGAGATATGCCAGGGTTGCCATATGAATATTCCACCCCAGCTTTATGTCCTCATTAAAAGCGAGGAAGATGTGTTCGAATGTCCCCAGTGCGGAAGGATTTTATACTATCTGAAACCTGAAGCCGAAAAGCAGAAGGAAGAAACTGCGAAATAAGGCGCTTCCTGATTATTACAACACATGGATCCTGCCTGATCCTTTTGCAACCCTGCCGATTATCCTGTAAAACACCTTCGCTTCTTCAAAGGCCCCGATACTGTCTTCTCCGGTCGCTATCAGCAGCCCGCCTGATGTCTGAGGATCGGCAAGAGCCAACTTTAGCTCTTCCGGCGCCCCGGGCTTCCAATCAACACGGTCGCTCACAAATGCGAGATTTCTATGCGCGCCTCCGGAAACCATGCCCTCGTCAATCATCTCCATTACACGCCCCATTAACGGGACTTTGGAGCTGTCTATAAAAAAATCCACGTCTGCGGAGCTAAGCATGTTCAGCGCATGACCAAGCAGGCCGAAACCTGTAATGTCCGTGCATGCAGCGGCCCCCGACCTCAGAGCAGCCCCGGAAGCCACGTCGTTAAGTGTTCTCATCCATTCAACAGCTTCATTCAAATCATCATCAGCCAGGAGTTTTCCCTTTAAGGCGGTTGTAAGTATGCCGATCCCGAGAGGCTTCGTGAGCACAAGCAGATTCCCGGATACCGCTCCGGTGGCCCGCAGTATGCGGTCTTTGTTAACGGTTCCCATGACTGAAAGCCCAAATTTGATATCGCCGTTGTCAAAGCTGTGCCCTCCCACAAGGGCCACCCCGGCGCGGTCAAGGGTCGCCAGCGCTCCCCTCAGTATTTCGCTGAGCACTACAGGCTCATAATCGCATAAAGGGAAACCTGCCACCGCCATTGCGGTCAGGGGCCTTCCGCCCATGGCATAAACGTCGCTCAGGGAATTCGTCGCGCTTATCTCGCCAAAGATGAACGGATCATTTACCACCGGAGACATAACATCCACAGTCTCGACAATTGCCTGTCCGTTGACAAGGCACACCCCGGCGTCGTCGCCGGGACCGACCAGAACATTTGGCCTGTTATCGCGGCGAATGCGGGCAATTACTTCTTCAAGGTCCGCCGGACCGATCTTGGCGGCTCAACCGGCGGCTTTTATTTTTTCTGTCAGTCTGTAATCCATGGCTCCAGGCAGGCGCAGTTAAAAAGCGCCGGGATAACGCATCCTCCTTTATAGTGTGTTGCTGTTTTAATTATAACCCATATAACAACCGGCCGGGCCATACTGCTCTGCTGATATCCCGATTAACCTGATCGGCATATGCAATTATATGAAAATATGATAAATTATCTGTAAGGTAAATTCGATGTGTCTGAGGTGATATGATGGTAAAAAGAATATTAATTTTATGCCTGCTTCTTTGCTTTATTATGATACCAATGCTCTCATCCGCCGCCGACTGGATGATTTTCACCCCCAAGCAGAAAAACGACTACACATGGTTTTACGACAGGCAGAGCATCGTATATCTTAAAGACCAAACTTTTATTGGAATAACACTTCCGATGAAAGACCACAATTATCAGAAAATATGGATCAAGGCCGTTTCTGACAGGGTAGAGAAGCGTTACCAGATAGAGCTTAACTGCAAAGATCGTATTTCAAAAATATTTGACGATAACGGCAAGGGTATATACAATCTGCCGGACATCGATTATCTGTACGAACGCCCTATCCCGCCCGACACGCCGCTCGATATGCTGCGCAGAGCCGTTTGCCGTTGAACCGGATATAAGCATTAACCAAAGTGCAGGCGGCATTAGCCCTCTGCGCATGATTATATTTATATGGACATCGTGGTCGCCCATATCGAAGACTCGGCGCAGGCATTTACTGTGAGCAGGAGTGGTTGGATAGAGACGCGATGTCTGGAATCTCATGGCTGCGCGAGCAGCAGGGCAAATGTACCGCTGAACCATTAATGCTTATTCCGAATCAGACTGGCAATATCTTCCAGAGGATTAATTCATCGCGTTTAGAGACAACCACCCCTGCTCAAAAAAATTGCTCCTGCTAATTCACCTTAGGCGCTTATATGATTCAAATAGCCAAGATGCGGTTAACCTTGATGTCCTTACCATTTTTTTCATGTGAGCTTGACATGCTTCACAGCATTACCCCATAATTGAGACAGAGTCTCAATTGCATCTTTTTATATTTTGGAGGATATCCTGAAAAACCGCTTTAGACATGGGAGTGGAGCCGACAGTTCCACCAAAAAAGCCCTGCCCGAAAAGATCGCTCTCATAGGCAATCCCAATGTGGGGAAGAGCGTCATCTTCGGACTGCTGACCGGCAAGTACGTCGCGGTATCAAATTATCCGGGCACAACGGTAGAGATATCGCGGGGCAATATCTCGATCGGCGACAGAAAAATGCTGCTCATAGACACTCCCGGCGTCAATAGCCTTATCCCCATGAGTGAGGATGAAAAAGTAACCAGGGACCTTATACTCACGGAATCCCCCTCTTCTGTGGTCCATGTCGCCGACGCCAAGAATCTGAAGAGAAGCCTTCTGGTAACACTGCAGCTTGCGGAAATGGGATTGCCTGTCACTCTTGATCTGAACATGACGGATGAGGCAATGGATAAGGGCATCAGGATAGACACCGATAAACTCAAAGGGCTGCTCGGAATCAGGGTCGTCACCACCATCGCGCCTCAGAGAAAAGGGATCAGTGATCTTAAGCAGGCCATGTTATCGCCTGAATGTCCGACCGCGACTATGGACTATGGTTTGCTGATAGAAGACTACATCCGGAAAATATCATCCCTTCTGCCGGAATGCTCCATATCGCGGAGATCTTTGGCAACGATGATCCTCTCGGGCGACGGGAGCCTCAGAGGCTGGCTGAACTCACATCTTAGAGACAGGGATCTCGATGAAATAGAACGGCTTCGCGATGAATGTTTTTCAAAATCTCCGGAATCTCCGGCCTATATCATCAATAAAAAAAGGATCGGAACAGCCGAAGAGATCACCCAAGCCGTTGTCACAAGGGCGGCTGCTTCAGGAAACAGGATCATGAATCTTATAGGTTCGGCAAGCATGCACCCTGTTTATGGCATACCCGTGCTTTTGATAGCCCTCTTTGCGCTTTATGAATTCGTCGGAGTGTTCGGAGCAGGCGTGCTTGTCGATTTTGTCCAGAACGTCATCTTTGCTGAATACCTGAACCCGGCTGCAACCAGCGCGGTAAAATACCTTATACCAATCCCGTTTATTCAGGAATTACTCGTTGGAGAATATGGTCTCATAACCGTCGCACTCACATATGCAATCGCGATAATACTGCCCATCACCGTAACCTTTTTTATCGCGTTCGCCATACTTGAGGACAGCGGCTACCTGCCCCGGCTCGCAATCATGAGCAACAAGGCATTCAAGATGATCGGGCTCAATGGCAAGGCCGTGCTGCCGATGGTTCTGGGTCTGGGATGCGGCACCATGGCGGTAATGACATCCAGGATACTCGAAACAAACAGGGACAGGATCATTACCTCCTTCCTGCTCGCGCTGGCCATCCCGTGTTCCGCCCAGCTCGGCGTCATCCTCGGCATACTCGGATCCCTGTCGTTTACGGCGACACTCGTATGGACATCGAGTATCATTATCGTTCTGCTCGTATCCGGGTTTCTTGCGTCCAAGATCGTTCCGGGCGAAAAAACTGAATTCTTTCTTGAAATACCGCCTATTCGCATGCCGAATATGACAAACATCCTGATCAAGACCACCGGTCGCGTAGAATGGTACCTTAAAGAAGCCGTGCCGCTCTTCATGCTCGGAACATTTATTCTGTTTACTCTCCATAAGCTCAATTTGATCAAAACCCTCGAAGATTTCACTGCGCCCGTAGTGGTTAATCTGCTCGGGCTGCCCCCGGAAACCGCGCAGTCTTTCATCCTCGGCTTCCTTCGCCGGGATTTCGGGGCTGCAGGTCTTTTCGAGATGGCGCAACAGGGCGCGCTGACGCCGATACAGGCTGTGGTAAGCCTCGTTACTATCACGCTCTTCATACCATGTATCGCGAGTTTCTTTATGATCCTGAAGGAACGCGGCCTGCAAGCCACCCTCTGGATAGTCGCGATAGTGTTTCCTACAGCCTTTCTCTTCGGCGGATTGTTGAACTGGATATTAAGAACCCTGAATATAAGCTTATGACGATCGACACCCTCAAGTTCACAAATTTTCTTGAAGAAAAAAAACTCAAGCTGACGAGAGAGCGCGACAGGGTATTACAGGCTGTCCTTATAACAAAAAGCCACTTCTCGCCTGATGATCTTTTTCTGAAAATGAAAGCTAGTGGTTCAAAGATATCACGGGCGTCGGTCTATCGCACACTTGCCCTACTGGTCGAAAGCGGACTTATTGATGAGGTAGAAAGGGTCGATAAGCATGCTCATTACGAAAGGAACAGGGTCAGCGGGCATCACGATCATATGATCTGCATTAAATGCGGCAAGGTAATAGAATTTTATTCTGAGTCCCTGGAAAAACTCCAGGATGTCATATGCGGGCAGAAGAACTTCAGGGGGTTGCGCCACTGTCTTGAAATACATGGCGTTTGCAAGAAATGCGCGAACTGATTGCCCTGAACATCACGGCTGCATTATAATGAGCCGATGAAGGCTGTTTACCTCATAGAGCCCGGAAGAATTGAAATCAGAGACATACCCACGCCGTTACCGGCTGAAGGTGAAGTCCTTGTCAGAATAAAAGCCGCCCTGACCTGCGGCACAGATCTTAAGGCATTTCTGAGAGGCCATCCCATGATACCTATGCCCGGGCTGTTCGGGCATGAATTCTCGGGTGTAATCGAAAAAACCGGAAAAAGTGTTGAAGGCTTTTCTTCCGGAGACGGGATAATGTCGGTCCATACGGCTCCCTGCCTTGCCTGCCGTTATTGCGCTAAAATGAAATACAACTTATGTGAGAATATCATGGATACCAAGATACTTGGCTCCTTTGCCGAATACATAGTAATTCCCGCTCATATAGTATTGCAGAACATGTTTCATAAACCGCAGGCCCTCTCCTTTGAAGAGGCGGCATGGATGGAGCCCCTTGCCTGCGTCGTGCATAGCATACGAAGCTCCGGTGTCGGGCCGGACGACTCAGTCCTGATAATGGGCGCCGGGCCTATCGGCCTTCTTCATCTGCTGATAGCAAAACAGAAGGGAGCCAGGGTAATTATTTGCGGACTCGAACGGCAACGGCTCGAACTGGCCGGAGCGCTTGGGGCCGATTTTGCGATTTTGCCTTCAGACTTACCGGATACTCTTCATAAGGCAACAGGGGGATTTGGAGTCGATTGCGTATTTGAATGCACAGGGCAGCCGGCCGTCTGGGAGCAATCTGCAGACTATGCGCGCAGGGGCGGTTCAGTTATACTCTTCGGCGGCTGCAAACAGGGCACAAAGGTCTCATACGACACCTATCGCATTCACTACGACGAGATAACACTCAGAGGAATATTTCATTATACCCCTGCCGACGTGAGGGAAGCTTACAAGCTCCTGCGCGACCGTGCCATAGATGTTAAAGCGCTTATAAGCGGCAGGCACAGGCTTGAAGATATCCGTGAACCCTTTGAGAAGCTGTCCCGCGGCGAAGGCATCAAATACGCGATAATACCATAGCTGTCAGCAATCAGCTTATCGCTTATAGCTCAACACTAACGGCCCCCTGTCGGCGCTGCAGCAGACATAATTCAAAATATGCGCAGAAAGCCGGATTGAGGACAGAAGAGCCTGGGTTATCCGGCACGGCGTATACATTGTTGGATTAAATACTATTATTGGAATGAAAACTCCGAAATAAAATGAAGGATGAATCTCTTCTGCCGAAATCCGGCTTTCGGCGCAGCTATAAAATAGAAATTTTAATCCGTCAGTTCAGCCTGTATAGCCTCAGGCGTCGCTTCCTCAGAGTCATCCTGCCTGATTATCCAAATGGCTCCGAACTGACTGTCCTGAAAAACACGGGCAATTCCCAGCCTCATTATCTCAAGCATGGCCAGAAACGTGACAATGATCTTGACACGACGATCATCTTCCTCAAAAAGCGACTCGAACCTGACGGTCTTTTCCTGCTCCAGCCGGTCGATAATCGCGGCAATCCGGTCTTTGACTGTAAGCGCTTCTTTTGTTATCCGCACCTCTTCCGGTGGAGCCTTGCTCAGAATTTTATTTAACACGCCGACCAGGTCAAAAAGATTCACCTCAAAGAGATAAAGTTCGGTGTCGAGCTGCGACTTGTCAAGCTCTACAGCGGGCCTCTCAAAGGCCCCGCTCCATATATCCTCTCTCTTTCTGAGTTCCACAGAAGCATCCTTGAAGGCCTGATATTCGAGCAGGCGCTGCACAAGGCCCGCCCTGGGGTCCTCAACCTCTCCTTCCTGAATAATTTCATCCTTGGGTAAAAGCATGCGCGACTTAATATAGATAAGAGTGGCTGCAATCACAAGAAATTCCGCTGCGATTTCGAGATTCAATTCCTGCATCAATTCCAGGTAATCGAGATATTGACTCGTTATCTTCGATATCGGAATGTCATATATATCAATCTTGTTTTCTTTTATGAGATGAAGGAGGAGATCGAGCGGGCCCTCAAAGACTGGCACCTTGACATTGTATTGACCGCCGGACTCAGTTGTTTCCATAGTAAAACAGTTTAACGCAGGCATAAGGGAAACTTCAAACCGCCGGCAATCGCGCTTCCCGTATTCACAGCATAATTTACCTATAATTATACGAGTTATTGTATAATTGATTGTTGCGCTTTTGAGCGATAAATACCCGGCAGGGCAAACTGAAAGGAGCTTGAGACATGAGATTATTATGCATCGCAGCGCTGGTAGTTGTCTTTGTTGCAGGGCAGGCTGTTGCTGCCGAGAAGGTTGGAATCAATAGCGACCAGGGAAAGAAGAGTTACAGTATCGGCTACGATTTTGGAAACTTCTTCAAGAAACAATCCCTTGATATTGACACCAACCTTGTCGTAAAAGGGATAAAAGACGCCATGGAGGGCAAAAAGCCTGCGCTTACCGATAAAGAGATGAAAGACGCCATGACGGCCATTAATCAGGAACTTATGGCTAAAAGAGCTATAAAAATGAAAGAGATTGCCGACAAAAACAAGAAAGATGGAGACGCATTCCTTGCCGGAAACAAAAAGAAACCTGGTGTGATAACAACTCCGGACGGACTTCAATACCGTGTAATTAAAGAAGGGACAGGAGCTACTCCCACGGCAACGTCAAAGGTCAAAGTCCATTACAAGGGGACCCTCATTAATGGAACTGAGTTCGACAGTTCGTACAAACGCGGTCAGCCTGCTGAATTCGACGCAGACAAGGTCATTCCGGGCTGGACAAAAATGCTTCTGCTTATGAAAGAGGGGGCAAAGGTGGAAGCTTTTATCCCTTCTGAACTTGCTTACGGAGAACAGGGTAATCGCGCAATCGCGCCTAATTCCGTACTGATCTTCGAGATGGAACTGATTTCAATCGTAAAATAGATATTCGGCGCCGGCATGGTCTGCCGGCGCCTCATTTTCTTTCCCGCAGCGTCAAAACACGCATTTATCATTCCCGGATATTGTGACCGGCGTCACAGAAAATCGAAATGACTTTTCAGCCGTATGTTTATTCCCTGCATTTAGACGATAATATAATCAGGGGGTACAATAAAATGAAATTGGGTAATAACAGGGTTAAAATATCTCGCAACACCGCCGACTGCGTCAAGGCTGTTGATATTCTGCATACCCAGGGTATCGAATCAGCCGAGTTATGGCTCAATGCGGAAAAGATCAATAAATTGTATGACTATATAGAAGAAGAATATTTAAAAACAAAAAAGATCGTATATATCAATTGACGTCCCATTCAATATTGTTCTCCTTCAGCAACCTGCGCGAATATTGCTTTTAGTCCCGGCAATCGTTAATATTTTCAATAGCAGGTTTATGCGTCCTGACTAAAACTAATTACGGGGAGATCTTATATGCAATTGCCTGAATATGTCACTCTCGAAGAGGTCAAAAGAGTCTGTAAGGAACTGAAACTCAGGGACTGGACTGAGCTGAAAGACACTCATGTCCCTATTGATGAGGCAAATATACTCCTGCCTTTGATCAATGCCGGTAATATGAACATAGAGATAGAAGAATTTCGCAGGGGGCTCGAAGTTGAATTGGAACATGGCCTTGCCTTTTCAGACTATAATATCACCAACAACCATCCGGTTCTGACCGCAAAAGTCGTGATGGCCCATTTCATGGAAACATTGGACTATTACCGGCTGCTTGATGTGGCTGAACTCGAAGGCGACCTTCTCAAAGCCCTTGCGGCAAATAATATTGACAAGGCTCGCGACAAGTATAAAAAACTGGCAGACGCAAAGATCGCGCTTGCAAAAGCAGAGGCGGCCCGCCTGTTATAGAAAAACTTGAGAGAGATGCAAACATTCTATTAATAGACATCACGGGTGGCCGTATCGAAAGCCCGGCGCACGACAGCTAAAAGCTATAAGCTGACAGCCAAAAGCTTGACATGGTTACCCATGATGTCTTTCACAATGACAATTCCGGACTGATTCCTAAGACCCTTTCAGTATCTGTATAAGGTTGCTGTAGTCATCCGTCCATAAACGCAGGCCGGGCATGGTTTCCAATTCCCGGGCCGCATTGCCTATTGCCGGTATCTCCCGTAAATCGCGGCGGGATGTCATAAGGATCCAGTCTGTATAATAAATCTCCTTTTCGTAATCGGCAGATTGAGATATCAAAACAGCCTGTTTGTTCAGTTCAATACGCGCCAGTTCAATAACCGGCCCCAAACTGAGATGCCGGTTTGATATGTGAATCGCAAGAATGCCGTCAGGCTTCAGTCGGTTGAAATAGAGTTTCAGCGCCTCTACCGTCAGCAGATGCACCGGGATCGAGTCGCTCGAAAACGCGTCCACCACAAGCAGGTCGAACTTCTGCCTGCTGTCCTGTTCGATCAAAAGCCGTCCGTCGCCTATCAGGACATCCACCTTGCCCCGGCAATCAGAAAGATAGGTAAACTCCTCCCTCGCCACCTTTTCGACCAGTGGATCGATCTCATAAAACCTGAAGGTGTCTCCTTTTCTGGCGTATGACGCCAGCGAGCCAACGCCTAACCCGATTACTCCCACATTCCTTGGTCCGCGATTCAGACTGTTCATCGCCATACCCACACCAGAAGAGTCCGAATAATAGGAAAAATGGCCATAGCGCAGCTTCGGGTCGGTAAACTGCATTCCATGAGCTATGGTGCCATGCACAAGGCTGCGCTGTTCATTATCGTAGCCTTTATTGATAATATCGACTTTAAGTCCGCCGTAAAAATCCCTTACCAGCAGATGCGCTCTCTCGGTGAATGAGTGGATATAATAAATCGTAGCTCCGAAAGTCCCGATAATCAAGGTTAAGCAGACAATATCCGTTAAAATCCTTTTCCTGAAATTCATCGCAAACAACAACAACGCGCAAAGACTCAAGGCTATCGATAGTTCAAAAGGCCCCGTAAGTACCTTGGGCACAACTATGCTCACCAGTACCCCTCCGGCCGCCCCCCCCACTGATATCATCAGATAAAAACCGGTCAGATACCCCGGCGCAGGCTTCCGGGT